>VTLG01009597.1_pt1 | contig 25560 bp, 26 predicted proteins | sample 4694571 | NCBI WGS metagenome assembly VTLG01 (sample SAMN12604809, study PRJNA352737) | marine metagenome | biome: ENVO:00000447; feature: ENVO:00000209|ENVO:00000569|ENVO:01000036; material: ENVO:00002151; isolation source: viral sequences binned using virsorter ...
CCTAAAGAATGGTCTAAATCTAATTAGGCTGTGTCTGAAAAAGCTGACGTAGTTGGCGTAAAATTAGATGTGTAACGAGCTTCCCCTTTTGTAACTCTAACTTCATCAACATGCCCAGCGAAAAGCCATTCTAAAGTTGGACTTGCTGTAGTGGCATCGTTAAAAGCTCCTATTCTAAATGGATCCTCAGAAGCCACAAAAGAAGTTGTAGATATAGATTCTTCTATAACTGCTGTTCCATCAATATAAACTTTTAGGTCCGCCCCGTTTCTAGCGATAGCTATATGATAAAAAGTACCTGCAGAAGGCTCCCAAGTATAATTAACTTCAACAAGCCCTGTCGTTAATCTATAAGCGAACCTTAGTCTATTACTACCATTAAAATGAACTAAATAAAAGGACTGCCCGGTAGCATCGCCGTTCTCCCAATGACTGAAAAATGTATTGTTCCCTAAGCTTGAAATCCTGAAGAATCCTTCGATAGTAAAGTCTCCACTTCCAAAATCAAAGTCTCCATCATCCGCAGCTGAAGCGAGGTCGCCATTTCCGTCAAGTAGTAAGCTGGCGGTACCAAATTTTTTCTGCGCTGTATCTAGTTGAGCATCTCCTGCTAAAGTTATAGTCCTTTCATTGTTACTTGAGTCAGTTGTTGTTGTTGCTCCATCTGATCCGTCAAAATGAAGTAGTAGTTTAAGATTCGCATTGAAGCCCGCTGAAGGAGTTCCCTCGTAAAGGCCAGTTAAAGTTATAGGTCTAAATGAGCCATCAACAGAATCACCAATTAAACTATCTAACCCAGCATAATGCAACGAGCTGTAATAAACTCTGCCTAAATGATTTCTAAGAAAAGCGTCGTCGAAAGCATCTCCAGAAGTCAAGACTCCCGTGATGTAAGGTTTATATCCTGTCAGCTCGGCTTTATCTGGCGCCGAGTGAATCATATTGAGAAGAGTAGTTTTCCCCTCGCCGTTATAAGTTGGATTAGTTCCTTGACTCATTTAAATTATTTCCTTGTAGTTCTTTTGTTATTTTCTTTCTCAACGACTTCTACTTGCATTGGTTGTCGCTCCAGAGGCACTTCTTCCCAACCTACAAATCCCGGGTCGCCAGCTTTAGGCAAATATGGCTCTCCGCCATTCTTAGGAAGAGTCTTTTCAATTGTAAGCTGTTTTAACTGTTCGTTGGGCACGAGCATCTTACTCCTGCGATCTGTCATGTAAAAAACCGTATTACGAATTCCGACGCGAACTATACGCGCTTGTCGTCCAGAAATATAAATAATGTCATCGTTATTAAAATCATTTCCCATAAACACAAGAACACCTTGAACAAAATTCATAATCATATCTTTTGCCATGATTGTTATTATTGCAACGAGGAGTAACCAGCCGTAATCGCCCACCATTTGCTGAGCGAATGTTTCTGCTTGCTCTTTAGAAATCCCTTCTCCTATAACGTTAACGACATCCGAAGGTTGAATGTTAGTAGTCCCGTTCATAACTTTTATAGTAATTACACGAAAACAAGTGTAAAATATAATTGATGTCAAAAGTTAAACGGGCAGGAGACTTCGAGTCTCTTGAAGTGACGGACGGTAAGGTGAAAATTCATCAAAGAGAACCTATTAAGCCAAAAGACAATTTTTATATAGACGAATTACCTTGGACAGAAAAACAAAAACGATTTATAGAATTATCTCTTGATAAAAACACTAGGTTAATATTATGTAAGGGCCCAGCCGGAAGCTCTAAGACTTTAACCGCGGTTTATTCTGCACTTCAATTATTAAATAGCTCTAAAGTATCAGATGTTATTTACATGCGTTCTGCTGTAGAAAGCTCAGATTCTCGCTTAGGTTTTCTTCCCGGAGATGCAGATGAGAAGCTTCATTACTATAACCTGCCATTTATGGATAAGTTGGACGAATTGTTGAATGAGGAAACCGTTAAAAAACTTCAAAAAGAGAAAAGAGTTTCTATTCATCCAGTTAATTTTGCAAGAGGAATGAGTTGGAATGGAAAAGCTATACTTCTTGACGAAGCCCAAAATAGCTCTTTTAGAGAGATAGTCACGGTTCTTACGAGAATAGGCAAATACTCACGTTGTTTTATCATGGCTGATCCAATGCAGACTGATTTAAAAAACGGCAACAGAGGGGGTTTTGAGAGGCTTTATGATGCTTTTGATGACGATGAGAGTAGATCTATGGGTATTCATACTTTCGAATTCGACGAAAGTGATATTGTCAGATCCGAACTTACGAAGTTTATAGTAACAAAAGTCAATCAGATCCCTCTTTAGCCCAACCTGCTTTTTTAATAATCTTAGCTAATCTAGGAGCGAACTTTCTTACGTCTTTTTCTGGGATATCCCAAAAGAAGGCGTGGGTAACCTCTTCTATCAAAACACTAAGAGTCCTATTTTCTCTAAGAGTTGGGTCTATTAGTATCTTTGGGTCTTTTACCTGTGGATTGCAGCAGAGGCCATCAGCGTTATAGCTACGATGAGGTTTTCTCCACTTAATTTCATATTCCACACCTTCACAGTTGGAAAACTTTATATTTTCCATACTAAAGCTTACACTTTTTTTTGTATATTTGCAAAAAACTTATAAAATATATAGTGTAAATAATCTCATGAAGATATATTGTAGTAATTGTGGAGCAGGAACTTCATATTCTATGCAGAAGCCTAAATTTTGCGGAGAGTGTGGAACGCCTTATCTTAATTCTTCTGCTTCTTCGCAAAAAAAAGTTACTAGAAATGAGCCAGCCGTGGCTTCGACAGAAGAAGAAGATTTTGAAATAGAGATCGATTCGCTTCAATTTGATCTAAAAACTTACGCTTCTAATGTGCATAGACTTGGAGATATAGTAGGCAGCTCAAACGAACAAGACTTTGAAGAATCTAGGGAGAGAGATTCTAGTTATACAAAAAGAAATATAGAACAGGACTTCTTAAACGATGCTGGAAGCATAAAGAAGTCCTAGGATGCCAAGAAAGAAAAAATTAAAATTTGAGGACTGTATTGAGCAGATAGACGTCGAAATAAATAAGAGAAGAGGCAGATGGAACTTAACTGCTTTGTCTTGGATGGATTTCGATGACGTATCTCAAATAATTAGAGTTCATATTTTTAAAAAGTGGCATCTTTATGATCAGTCTAAGTCGTTAGCCCCTTGGATAAATACTCTGATTTCAAATCAGATTAAAAACCTAATAAGAAACAACTACGGTAATTATTGCAGACCTTGTTTGAAGTGCGCAGCGGCCGAATCAGAATCTTTATGCTATATCTACGGTACTCAAAATTCTTCTTGTCCATTATTTGCTCAGTGGGAGAAAACTAAAAAAGCCGCTTATTTAACAAAGCTCCCTAGCCCATTGGAATCCGTAGAGCATGAAACAGAAAATATGGAGCTACAAGAATTTGATTTTGACACAATTTTAAAAAGACTTAATAAGCAACTTAAGAAAAAATTAAAAGTAAACGAGTGGATTGTTTACGAAAATCTTTACTTAAAAAATAAAACAGAGCAAGAAGTTGCCAAAATATTAGGATATAAAACTTCAGAAAAGAATAGGAGCCCCGGCTATAAACAGATTAAAAATATTAAAAAATCTATTATAGAGAAAGCCAAAGAAATTGTTTCCGATAATATAAACATATGAAGAAGAAAGAAGAAATCATTCTCGCTAAAGAACAAGAAGGTCAAATTGATGATTTTTATGACGATAAAGGGGTTACGGCTATTAAAGAATTGGTAGCTTTAATATTTCCAAATATAGATGAAAAGTACAGAGATGGGAGAAGCGTTTACGGCAAGGCTATAAAAAGTTATTTAGCTTCCAGAGGCAAAAAGACTGTCGCTACTTCAGACAGAAAAGAAGCTTATGAATTAAATCAGGAAGAAAGAGATTTTTTATACAACAACTGCTCGACCATGAAGATCACCGATATGTGTGAAACTTTATATGGAGAAAAGGTAAATCCTTCTGAGATGAGATTTAGAGCGTGTAGCGCATTTGTAAAATCAATAGATGATAAAGTTGTTTTATCTGAAGTAGTGAGAGAGGTGTCTCCTAGCGATTACCTACCTCCAAAAAGTGAAACGAAAGCTATATCAAGAATAAACAAATATGTTCATGAAGGTATTGATAAAAATAACGTCAAAGCTTCTGATAAAAAAAATATTTCTAGGCTTATCGCCTACATGCACACTTACAGATTCCTGCATCAAATATCAAATTATTCTTCTCAGGACAACAGAGAGCTTTTTGAGAGCAGTTTTGTTCGATACACCCATGATAAACCAGACTTGACACAGGAGGAGGTCGACCAGTATATTGTTTTGTCTGCGGAGGTCGTCATAGCTTCTAATATTCAAATCAGAGTAGAAAGACTGCAAGAGCTTTTAGACCAAGCGGCCGAAGAAACAGAAGGCAAGAGAATGGCGATGAGTTTAGTAGAGTCTATTAACACAGCGCAAACAGAATATAACCAATGCGTTAATAGGCAAACGAAACTTCTTAACGAACTAAAAGAAAAAAGGAGCCAGAGGCTTAGCAAGCAAATCAAAGAAAACGCTTCTATTTTAAATCTAGTAGAGATGTGGAAAGATGAAGAATCTCGTCATAAAATGATTAAGCTTGCTGAAATCAGAAAGAAAGCTTTAGAAGAAGAAGTCGAAAGACTTTCTACAATGGACGAAATTAAATGTCGAATCATGGGGCTAACAGAAGAGGAGGTCTTAAATGGTTAAGTGCGAAGAATGTGGTAAAGAATTTCCATCTGAGAGAAGTCTTCATGCTCATTTAAAAAGCCATAAGTTAAAAGTAAAAGATTATTACTATAAGCACTTCCCTCGTCGAGACAAATACGATAATGAACTAATAAATTTCACTAATAAAGAAAGCTACTTTGCTTCTGATTTTAATAATAAAAACAATTTAAAAAAATGGATGGCTCATGTAGAACCGCCAGTAGCAAAAGAATATTTTAAAAATTTTCTTATCGGCAGAAAACAAAAAAAAGATTTAGAGTTCGCTCCTTGTCAGGTTGAACTTAGGTCCCTCATGAGTCCATCGGTAGCCTACTATCAAAAAGTATTTGGAGACTATAACGAAATATGCGAAGAGGTAGGCCTAGCTACTAAATATAAAACTATAACAGAACCACTCACCTATAACCCTGAAAAATATAAACACGAAAAAATTTACATAGATACCAGAGAACAGCAACCTCTAGACATCATGGGGATACATACAGAAGTCAAGGGTTTGAAATATGGCGATTATACTTTGAGTAATAAAGAGCTTACGTGCAATTGTTACATAGAAAGAAAATCAATACAGGACTTAATAGGGACTCTGAGTGGCGGTTATGAAAGATTTTGCGATGAGATAGAAAGGGCCGAATCTGAGAATGCGAATTTAGTTGTTCTTGTAGAAAATGACTACAACGCAAGCTTGATGTTCCATAAATTAAAAAGAACCTATAAGAAAAACGTAAGAACAAACCCTCAACATATATTTCATAATATTCGTACAATTATCCAAGAGTATCCGAACGTGCAATTCTTGTTCGTGAAAGATAGGATAGAATCAGTCAGAGTTATGAAAAGAATATTTTTTAGCGACTGTAAGTATAAGGAAATTGATTTGCAGTATGCTTACGATTTGAAATTGTTATGAGAGGTTATATAGTATTAAGCTATGAGCAGGCTTTATTAATCATCTTGCTTGTTATCCTTATTGCATATTTAGATTAACATGTGGTACGCTCCAGAAAAATATCAACAAAATGTCAAAGACACTAATTTAGAGTTATTAGAACTAAAAGGAGAGTTAGATTCTAAAGCTGCGAAGATATCTTTAGCTAAGTTTCTTCGGGCTAATTTAGGGTTTACGGTAGAGCTTATCTCAGGAATAAAGCTGGCTCCGTTCCAAGAAGTAACTCTTAAAGGTTTTTTTAATAGAAACTTTAATATGTGTGTCTGGGGACGCGGATGCGGTAAGACTTTCATCGCATCTATTTATTGTTTCCTTCAATGTATATTCGAGCCTAACACTAAAATTCTCATAGCTGGCCCAACGTTTCGTACTGCTAGATTCATATTCCAAAACTTGGAAAAAATAGTTGAAACAAAAGGAGCAGAGTTGTTGGCCCAAGCTTTCGGAGCTAAGTCTAAACGTAACGATCAATTTGAATGGAGGATAAACGGTGGAAGCATTACAGCGATACCTCTAAGCGGTGAAAAGATTCGTGGTTTTCGTGCTAATATTCTTGTGCTCGACGAGTATCTATTATTACCAGAAGAAACTATTAAAACGGTTCTTATGCCGTTTTTGGTCGCACCGCAAGATATGGCTGAAAGAATTAGGGTCAGAGAGATAGAGGACTCTCTAATTAAAAGCGGCAAGATGGAAGAAAAGGATAGAATGGTATTTGAAAATAAATCAAAGATGATCGCGTTATCTTCTGCTAGTTATAGTTTCGAGAACTTGTATAAGACTTATAAAGAATGGATGGGTAATATCTACTCTGATGATATTTTAGATTCTAAATACTTTATATCTCAAATGGGGTTTGACTCTGTGCCTCCAGATATGATTGACAAGACCATTATCGAAGAAGCCCAGTCGGGAGGTACGTCTAATTCATCTTTCCAACGGGAGTACTGCGCTCAATTTACAGATGGAAGTGATAGTTATTTTAGCGCGAAGAAAATGCACGAATGCACAGTCCCCGACGGAGAAGCACCGCATAGCTTAGTTACAGGTAATCCAGAAAAAGAGTATATACTTGGGATAGACCCCAGCTTTAGTAACAGCCCTAGCTCTGATTATTTCGCGATGTCGCTTTTAGAGTTAGACGAAGGGTCTTATACTTTAGTTCATTCTTATGCAGTAGCTGGTGGAGATTTAAAAGACCATATCAAGTATTTATTTTATTTATATAAAAACTTTAACATTAAGCTGATAATTATAGATAATGCTGGGTATCAATTTATTGATAGCGCAAATGAGTCAGAGGTTTTTAGGGAGTCTAATCTTGAAATTAAGTTTTTCGATTTTAATACAGAGAAACAGGGCATAGAATATGACAAAGAACTAAAAAGGGTCAAAAGGACTTACAGCTCCAAAGATCATGTAGTTTGTTTTAAGCAGGTTTTTAGCTCTGATTTTTTGAGAAACGCTAATGAATATTTACAATCTTGCATAGATCACAAAAGAATATTTTTTGCTTCTAGAACCGCAGCTTCAGGCAGCTTCTTCTCTAAAGTATCTTCAACCAAGATACCCCTTAAGCTAACTCACTTTAACGATATAGGAGAAATGATTGAGACTCAGGATGACTTAATATATCAAACAAAGAAACAATGCGCCCTTGTGGAGGTTAAAACTACAGCCAAAGGTACGCAAAGTTTTGATCTTCCTCAACATCTCCGCAGAAGCACTTCTGCCAACAGGGCCAGAAAAGATAATTATACAACATTAATGTTAGGTAATTGGGCGGTAAAAGCATATAATGATATGAAGAACGTAAAAGTTGAAGAAGTTAATACGACTTTTGTTCCAAGGATGATTGATTAAGTGTAATTTAAAGTTAAAATGGCCGCTAAAAGAAAAGCTAACAACGAAAACTCTCTTAATGAGCCGCTAATGGCGGGAGGGGAAGTTATGGAGACAGTTGCGTCTACCAGATCTCGGCGTAATAAAGCTGGCTCTATCGAGCGGACAGATCGCTATAGGAATATAGACGATGGCATAATTCCGTTTCGATATTCCCAAGGCGTTACTAACAACTCAAGCCTAGATATTAGAGACACAATAGTCCTATGTCAGAAAGCCTACTACAATTTTTCAGTTTTTAGAAATACTATCGACCTCATGACAGAGTTCTCTATGAGCGAGATTTATCTTACTGGTGGAAGCAAAAAGGCCAGAGACTTTTTCGATGCTCTGTGCAAGAAAATAAATATGAATAGTCTCCAAAGTAGATTCTTTAGAGAGTATTATAGATCTGGAAATGTCTTTATCCATAGGTTTGACGCTAACGTTTCTAAAGCTGACGTTACTAAAATGACGCAAACTTTCGGATTGAACTCTAACGCATCTTTCAAATTACCAGCAAGATATATCATACTCAATCCTGCGGACATACAAATTTCAGGAAATATTACTTTCGCAACTGGAGAGTTTAGAAAAGTATTAACTGACTATGAACTGGAAAGATTAAGAAGTCCCAGAACCGAAGAAGATAGGCAAGTTCTAGAAAGTTTTGATCCGGAGACTATTAAAAAAATTAAAGGCGAGGGAAATAAAAAACCGGGGTATAACGCAGTCACTATACCTCTTCCTTTAGATAAAATAACCGCAGTCTTTTACAAGAAGCAGGACTACGAGCCATTTTCAGTCCCAATGGGGTATCCAGTATTAGAAGATATTAACTGGAAGCAAGAGATGAAAAAGATGGATATGGCTTTGACCCGCACGACTAACCAGTCTATTTTATTAGTCACTATGGGCGCAGAGCCAGAAAAAGGCGGAGTCAACCAAAAGAACTTGTTGGCCATGCAGAAACTTTTTGAGAACGAATCTGTTGGTAGAGTTCTAATATCAGATTATACAACTCAAGCTAAGTTCGTAATTCCTGACATCGCAGGGATACTAGACCCAAAGAAATATGAAGTTGTAAATCATGATATTCAAATGGGCTTGAACAATATTTTATTAAGCGATGAGAAGTTCGCTAACTCAAGTATTAAGGTTCAAGTGTTTATGGAGAGGCTGAATGAAGGCAGGAAAGTATTTATTAATGATTTCTTAATGCCGGAAATTAAAAGACTCTCAAAGGAAATGGGTTTTAAAAACTATCCAACTCCTCATTTCGAAGATTTGGATCTAAGAGATAATTCTATATACGCTAGAGTATATAGTAGATTGATAGAGCTCGGAGTACTAACTCCAGAAGAAGGTATTCAAGCTATTGAGTCCGGTCGCATGCCAACTTTCGAAGAATCTGTCGAGTCTCAAGAGAAGTTTAAAGTATATAAAGATAGTGGATTATATGAACCAGTTTTAGGCAATAAACCTCCGAAGGAAATTCCTACCCAAAAAGCTAAACCAGTACCACAGCAAAAGGGCAGGCCGGAAGGCACGGGTAGGCCTAAAGAGACTGATACTAAAAATCCTATCGGGTTAAAAGCCGAAAAACAAACAAGATTTAGCTTGTCTAGAATTCAAGAGAATTTAAATCTTGCAGATAAACTCAATCTAGAAGTGGAAGCTGCGCTGAGGCAACTTCATAGTCGTAAACGCTTGAACAAAACTCAAAAAGATATAGCTCAGCAAATATCGAATATAGTTATACATAATGAGGAGCCTGAAAATTGGCTAGCTAAAGCTGGGAGATACGCTGCTGAACCTGTTGACAGGAATGATGACAGGGTCAAAGAAATACAATCTATAGCCTACGAGCACCAAGTGGATGATTTTCTAGCCGGTATACTCTACTGCAGTAAGTATGATGGAGAATAATGTCAAGAGTTCTATACAATGTAGAGGGACTTTTCGTAGGGCCATCCGGACATAACTTTTTAAGTTATTTCGGAGGAGCCCCTCATGACGATTATTCTAACCCATTAACCACTCATAATCTTATTAAGCAGATAGACAGAGTTCAATCTTTGTCTTACGATATTAGTATACCTCATACTCAGATCAATCAGTTAAATACTAGATCTGTATTGGGGCGGCCGATCATAAATCCTCCAGAGGTGAACTTTTCATTTAGGTATTTAGTATCTGATTTATCTAACGAATCGAAGCTGGGGCTTTATGTAAACTATCCGCAATTTGAAGAACCGTTTGGTAGCTCTCCATTCTTTGCAAATAATACTGGGCACACTTTGCTCTCTGGCTTCGTTGACGAAGAAGAGCATCAAGACTTTTATTATCAAGAAGGAACTTATGACCCGTTTTTCCCAGCTAGAACTTACAGAGATAAAAAGAATTTTTATTTAGCTGTAAGGGGAGACTTGGAAGATATTTTTACCGGAGAGAGATTAGAGAATTTAACAAGTAGAGACCCACAAGAAGTCACAGACCCAAATGCAACTGGATATAATGTCATTTCTTTCGGGCGTTGCTACATGACCTCTTATTCTACCGAAGCTGCGGTCGGGACTTTACCCACGGTTGATGTAACTTATGTCGGGGAAAATATTATGTTCGAGACTAGTGGAAGCGGATTCATGTCTCCCACTATAGAGCCTAAAAGCGGTAATCAATTCTCGGATATGCATTGCGTAATACCCAAAAGGATAGAAAGAAATCCTATATCAGTGGTACGGCCGGGAGATATAAATTTTACAGTAGACTCTTTCTCCGGGATGGGAATAGATTTCGATAATCTTCATTTAGAATCTTATGTAATCTCATTTGACGTGCCTAGAGACACAGAAAAAAGTTTAGGATACAAATTCCCCATTAGCAGGAAAGTAAATTTTACAGCGCCGGTTACTATAGATATAAATGGAATAGTTGAAAAAATGAGCTCTGGGTCTTTGATAGATTTAGTAAATCTAAATCAAGACTATAATTTCACGATAACCTTGGACATGCCCGGAATTTGTAGAGAGGCAAATACGGCAGAGCCAGTCCATCCCGGGTCGGTTCCTCTAGAAACAAGGACGGATGAACTAATTAGATATTCTTTCAATGGGGCAAAGCTGGATAAATTTTCATATGATACTAGCATAGGTGAAAATAAAGTATTTTCTGCAAGTTTCAGTACAGAAATAGATCCTGACGATTTATCAAAAGGTTTGTTTATGAGCGGGTTTTTGTCGGATAGAAAGCTGGAAGAATATCATTTATTAGAAACTGATAGCCCACTTGATGGTTCAACTGGAGATTTTGATGGATTTAGACTTGAGTTAGAAGAAACAAGCGGACTACTAGTGGAGAACTACATACCGCTGTATTAAAAAGTGTATAATATAGAAGGAATAAGGCATGGCCAATAAAAAGATATCACAACTTTCAGCTATTTCTCCGGTGCCGACTGGGGCACTGATGGTATTAGCGAACTCGGGAGTTAGCAGAAGCGCTACTGTTAGAGATATCGCAGAAGCTATTGAGGCAGACGCTTCCACTACTTTCGTCGCTCTTACGGACACTCCCGGATCTATAACTGCCAATTCCTTTGTTGTCGGTAATGCAGCAGGAAATGCTTTAGAATTTTCAGATGATCTTCATTTGGGCACAGGACACTTTTTAGATAAAAGAGTCGGAGGAATTATAAGCGGTGATGTCACAATGGCCGCAGGAGAAGCTATTTATTTTAACGATACTGCTAACGAGCAAAATTATATCAGTCATAATGGTACTGGAGTAGTTACTATTGGCGCTGGGAAGTTTTTACGATTAACTTCTAGAACTGGCGTAGTAGTTTATGGAGACGGGCAAGACAGTGCTATAACTTTAGTAAGATCTGCGACTGATGCGGGTATAGATGAAGGCCATAAAATATCTCTTAAAGGCACTCAGCTATTACTTTCTGGAGCTGGTAACACTGTTATACAAAGCTCAGAAGATCATACAAAAGGCTTAGATGTAAGTGGAAGATATTATCAAAGTGGAGTTGAGATAAACTTTAGTGATTTCATAACAGACACAGGTGGATTAGTTGATGTTAATATGACCGGTGGGTTTGTTGATACGAACATGACCGGAGGCTTTATCGACACAAACATGACAGGAGTTTTTGTCGATACAAACATGACTGGCAATTTTGTCGATACAAATCAATCTGGCGTACATTTTGTTTCTACATCCACGCCTATTACTACTGGAGTCGGAGCCGGGGGGCACTACGCTAAATGGCACGTCACTAATGGATTAACTTCTGGCTTGATGGTGGATGACGGAACTCATCTCTATCCGGTTTCTGGAGGAGGGAGTCTAGGGGAGGCAAATAATAGATGGAGCGGTATAAATGCAAAAACTATAAACCTTGTACAGACAGCTCCTTATAATGCTCGCATAGATTCAAGGATAAACTGGTCTGGAGATGCTTATGCTGATATTTTACTAAGATCTTCTCAATTTGACAACTTTTTAAGGTTTGGAGTTTCTTCTACAGGAAGTTTGACTCGTAACGTAGGCTCTGGTCATTATTTTCTTTATGGATCAGAATCAGGAAAAGTGCTTAGGGTGGGGAGTAGAAGTAAAATCGAATTCTACGCTAATATGAATAGCGGGATTACTCATTCGCAATCCACACCTTCCATAGAACTTTCTAACGTACATCCTTTAACAATAGATTTAAATAAACCTGTAAGATTTAGCAAGGCTTTTACTTTCCCTACCGCAGACGGAGGAGCTGGAAATATTCTAAGAACAGATGGAGCCGGAAATGTATCTTGGTTCCCCACTGGCACTATAGTAACTACTGATCAGACAGGGTCCTTCTTGGATGTAGTAAATTCTGGTCAGTTTACTTTTGCAGGTTTAGCCGATACTCCTGCTGGGCTAGGCACTCCTCTTCACTCTGTAGTTGTAAATCCTGCTGGAGATGGGCTAATTTTCTCTGGCGTAGAGGGAGGCGGAGGTGGAGGTGGAGGCTCTAGTACTTTCGTAGGTTTATCTGACACACCTTCTTCAATGGGAGCTACTAATGCTAATAAGTTAGTAGCGGTAAATAATGCTGGCTCAGCTCTTGCATTTATTGACACAGGCGACCTTGTTGGTGCTGGCGAAACTGGAGGATTTATTGACACAAATATGACCGGCGGATTCGTTGGCAAAAATGAATCAGGTATTTTCTTGACTCAATATTTTCTTTCTCAAGAATTCACAGGCGGTAATGCTAACCTCGCTTATACTGGTTTCTTATTAGACAAACATGATTCCGGAGCTTTCGTAACTCAAGCGAAATTAGACGATCCAACTAATAAAGCGTATACCGGAAACCTAATGGATAAAATAGACTCTGGGGTTCTGGTGCCTAAATCAGAAACAGGAGATTTTATATTAGCAGGAGCAGTTCACACGGGTATATATTCAGACTTTTGCGCAGAGTATAATATAAATATTTTCTCCGCTGGCATAACTGTAAGAGAAGTTAATCCACTAGGCACGTCCACTCCTTCTAGTGGAGACGTTGGGCCGGAGAGAGATCAACCGGATTTATTCTTGCAAAAAGGATGCACTTATAAATTTAATATAACAGGGACAAGTCCAGCTGGCGGTCATTTTGGAATTTCAACAGGATTATTAGGAACGCACAACGTTGCTCCATTTGCAATGGATGAGTTCTTGTATGCTTCTGGCCAATTTGCAGGAGATAATTTCACAGCTGCAAGAGCGGCCGATGTTGGACAAAGTTTATATTTCAGAGTTCCTCAAACTGTTCCTAACACTTTATATTATAATGCTTTTACTACCTCTAACCCCGGAGTCACTAATGTTTTAAATGGTTACGGAGGGACAATTAGATTTTACGATGATACTAGAGTCGGGCACGACGAAACAGGCAATTTAATAAGCAGTACAATGACCGGCGGATTCATTGATACAAATATGACCGGCGGATTTGTTGATGTTAATATGACGGGAGGTTATGTTGACGTTAACATGACTGGAGGCTTTTTGGATTTAAATGATTCTAAACTTTTTTACAGTAGAAATGGCGGCCCAATAACTGGAGATGTTACTATCTTAGGAAGCGCTAATAATGCTTTCAAAGTCAAGAATACTAATAATAGTCACGAGCTGGATGCGGTGGTTATAAATGATTCAGGAATTTTTCTTTCGGGCGCTATGGAGATTCGGGACGGAGCATCTCACCATAAACCTGTCAGCGGCGCCGGAAGCACGGTTAATTGGAGTCAAGGTAATATACAATTTAAAGATATTGCAGCTAACACAGACTTCTCTTTCACAAATGTTATAGATGGCCAGACTTTAACAATGTATGTTAAGAACACTTCTACTAATTTAGTGAATTGTAATTTTGCATCTGGCGTCGGCGCTGCAAACAGAGTCAAAATGCCTATGGACGCAAATGGATCTACTACCGCTCCGCAGATAAGAGAAAAAAGAGCTAACGTTTATACATTCGTAAGAATCAACACAGGCATCTTTACAAGCTATGTAACTGGATATGACTACCAAGACTAATGCAGCCATTCCCCACAGCTTTTTGGAAGAAAGACAATGCAGTTAATCTAGAAGATTCTTGTATTCAGTTTGAAAATGCTAAGGAAGATTTAGAGGCTGGAACACTAGAGCAAATTCTCGCATCTGTTCTCCCCTCTACTCCTTCTAAATCAGAAACTGAAGAAGGCACCATAGGCCTTTATAGAGACACTTTAACCGAAAAAGATAATCCTTCCGAGGCTGATTTTGACTTTTTTAGTTATGCTGCTATAGATCATTATGATCCGCCTACATCTTATGGCTATCATACCCTCGCAAAAACAGAGGATGCTTTTTACGAATGGAGTTCGTCTAGTGTTGGAGGTAATTTTCGCCAATCCCATTTTCACATGCCATACGTCAAAATGAAGAAGCATGAGAATGATCGAGGGTTAAGTTTTAGATCCACAAACGATTTTATAGCTGGCTTTGGCGCAGTGTTAGACGCGGAATTTGGACAATCGACTCTTTATGATGACAACGATGGCTATGCTAATGTAATGTCGAAGCATTGGTTGGATATATGGATGGGGTCAGCTAACGGAACCCACAAAACTAATCCGATTACAATGTCCTCGGATTGTGAAGATAATAAAGCTACTATAAAATGTTACTTTGAAAAAGATGCAGCTCAACGCTTCTCGGAGATGCTCGATAATAATTTAACTGATGGTGATTTTCCTTGGCACGGCGGAGACCAATCAGATATTTTAAGAGCAATTAGAAAAAGAGGATTCAACGGATATTACGATGGTGACATTAACTATCCACATTTTTTTTACAGACAGAGAGGGAAGGTGAGAGCTAAGTTCTCCCTAGGTTCTGAAAAGACTGTTAGAATAAAAATAAAAGGGTTGGGAATGGATGATAATTTAGGATTTAATTTATCAGTAAATCCGTTGTCTCAAGCTTTGAGAAATCCTAGTGACGACAATATTACAGATACTGGGGAGCTTGATGGCGAGTTAGTGTTTCTTGAGCCTGCGGTCCATTCATTTAATGGCGGAGGAGGAGGAGGGTGTGACTTACAAACCTGTAAAATATTCATAGATGGCGAAGAAAAAATAAAATGCACTGCTCCTCAAATAGGATATTATAATCATATTGGATTTGGTAATGATTTAAATTACTACAAAGCTCCTGTTAGAATTTTTGAGCTTAAAAGTAAGGGAGCTGATGCGGAAGGAAAAACTATTCTTAATTATGGGAGAACGGGGCTTAGCGGGACAAGGGGTGTGAACTATCATCAAATCGCAGGGTTAGAATATATACCTGTAGGTAAATTTTCTGGAGGAAAGTTTGTAGCTACAGAAGATGATGACGAGCCTGTGAATCCTTACGGTACCGATTGGACTTCGAACCAATCATATTTTTACGATGCTTTTTCTAATATGGTCGCCCCTGATTATTCTAGCCCTTATGAATTTTCCAAAGATTATACCCTTTCGGCCGGAGAGCATAAAATAGATATGCTTTTTGATACCATCGCTAATTATTTCAACGGTGGCGCTTACTATGAAATAAATATAGAAATAATAGATAGTTAATATGTCATATACAAGATACGCAGGCGATAGATTTGCTGGGCCTACTGGATTACCTAGTAGCTTCCCAACTGATGTTGCTGATGGCGCAATACTTGTGACATCCGGAAGCAATTCTGCGGATCAAGCTTTATATATAAAAGTTGACGGATCTTGGGAGCAAGTCGTTCAGACTGGCGTTGTATTACAAAACATGACTGGTCACTTTTTAGACCAGTACAGCCCGCAGGATATATATGCAGAAAAAACTTTTCATGAGTTAGTTACTATAAACAACTTAACAGTAACGGGAACTCAAACAATCCTTAACACTGTCGACTCTTCAATTAAGGATAATTTAATAATACTTAATAGTGGTGAATCTGGAGCAGGCATAACTCTACAGTCGGGAGGTATTCAAATAGATCGTGGGTCAGCGGCCGATGCAAATATTCTCTTTGATGAAACTATAACAGGCAGAGATAGCCATGGCACTTTATATAACGAAGCCTTTAATTTTAATTTTGAGGTTCATGTAACTGGCGATAGACTCCTTAAATCAAGCGAAACCGGAATTTTCCAAACGATGGTTAATTCGGTTCATGAAACCGGAATTACTTCAAACGCTTCTACCTCTAGTTTCCTTCTAACGGGAGTAGATACTATTTACGATATAGATGGGGTAGTGGTGGGAGAGGCTGCTCATATTCATCAACAACAAGTCCAATGTTACGTTGGAGGGGTTTTGCAAATGCCTCTTCAGTATACCTTGGCTAATGCTTTAGGTGGGACGGGACAACCTACCCTTACTTTTTCAGAAAATTTATTCTCTGGAGTTAATGTAGATTTTGTATATTCGGCCTCAGTTAGGGCGACATAAGTGAAAATTTTTGTGTAATAGATTTTGGTATGAAAGCACTTTCAGGCAAAAAAACTTACTTTACCGCTGGTGCAGCGGTTTTGACGGCTCTCGGCGCATATTTCGCTGGAGAGGTAGATCTACAAACGACTATATCTGCAGTTTTCGCTGCGGCGATGGCTATTTTCCTTAGAAAAGGAATCACATCAGAAGCTGCAAAAGCAGCTGCCCCAGCAGAAGATAAGCCAGCAGAGTAATGTCTTGGCTCAAATCTATCTTAGCTATACTTGGCTCTTTGTTCAAAGTAATAGATAAAAAAACTTTGTCATATGAGGAAAAAGTAGATAAGATAAATAGAGACAAGAAGGAACAAATAAAAGATGATTGGAAAGATACTCAAAACGAAATTGATCGTGCCTTTCGCGCTGCTAAGTCTCGCAACAGGATGCAAGACAGCAAAAGCGAATAGTAATATTTCCATTCCTCAAGTTCCTCAAGATATCGTACAGAGGTTGATGACTCATCCTCAAATTGATAAAGCTTGGGAACATGTTCCAGAATTTACTCGTGATGTATTAAAAACAATTTCAGATCAATCCGCAGAGATTGAACTTCTGAAGACTAAATAAATTATGAAAAAACTATTAGTATTCATGATCGCATTGGTTGCCTTCTCTCTACCGGTGGAAGCCAAAGAGAAGAAGGAAAAATGGTTTGGCGCTGGCGTAAAGCCAGATCCAACTCTTACAATTCCATTTATTGGAGTAAAGGCCCCTATCCCTACCGCTTGTATCGGCAAGGATGTATCGGCTTCCTTTGACTTCAAATGCGATAAGAAAGGTATCTCTTTTAAATTACCATACTTTAAGTTTGATTGGGATTTTCCCGGTGTTTCTTTAGGTCGTGGCGATAAAAAGCTTACCATTGGTAATAAATAACTTCCTTTGATTACAAGGTAGGTGAGAGGCCCTGACCTTAAAAGGAAGCTTAGACAAGCCTCAGCAACCCGCTCTTTATGAGCGGGTTTTTTTCTAAAAACTCATAATTACGTGTATAATTATACTAAGTGGCAGATAATAAACATATTATTTTAGAAATAACTTCTACAGAGAAGGAGGTCGCTCAAGACCCTTTTGTGGATTATTCATTAAAAGTAAAAAAATATCTAGAAGCAAAAGCCACAGAAGTCAAAGGCGTAGGCATAGAAACTTTAATAAAAGTATTTAAATCTGCAGCAAAAGATCGTAACGATATTAACTACTGCGCCGCCAGAATAAATAACTTCCTAGAGGTATTTTCTGATTACAAAAATTTTAAAACCGCTGTTGCAAATAACTTCGAACCAAGCGAAGAATGCTTGGCGACTGCTGAAATAGAATGCAGGGAACACGATATAGATAAAATTGAATTTGAAGACGTAGATCAGTTTTATTTAGAAACAAAAGACGAATTTAAAAACTCAATAGATATAGAAATATGATTATTGACTTCACAGACCAAATATTAGAGGCTAAAGAAAAGAAAACTTTAAACAAACCTTTCCGCACGTCGGGTGGACCTAAGAAGTTTTCTGTCTATGTTAAAAACGAAAAAGGTAACGTAGTTAAAGTAAACTTTGGCGATCCTAATATGGAGATCAAGCGAGACGATCCTGCTAGACGCAAAAGCTTTCGCGCTCGTCATAACTGCGATAATCCCGGCCCAAAAACTAAAGCTCGTTATTGGTCTTGCCAGCAGTGGCGTGCCGGTAAAAGAGTTCAGGGGTCAGAAGTAGACTATGAGTGGGACGGTCAAACTTTTTTCGACCACGACGAGTTATTAACAATTAACCCTGCTCTAGCTTTTATAGAGGAGGAAGTTAATGACGACGGCGATTGCGGATGCGGTAATTGTGACTGCGATGAGATTGAGGCTAAACACGACATGAAAAAGTATAGCTTTAATAATCCCGGTCAAGCCATGCAGATGGCTAGAAAAATGGGATTTGATAAAGTACACAGCCATGGTGAAGGGGACGATACAGTATTCATGCCCGGTCCGAGTCATGAAGCTTTGATGAAAAAGCTCGGAGAGTCTAAAGCCGAAGAAGAATACGCTAGTCTCTGGGAAAACATCAAAAAGAAGCGTGATAGAATTAAATCTGGATCTGGAGAAAAAATGAGGAAAAAAGGCGAAAAGGGCGCGCCTACTCCAGAGCAAATGAAAAAAGCCAAAGATAAGTCCAAGAAAAAGAAAATGAGCAGTGGCTACGCTTATGAAATGACTTTGGAGGAATTTGAAGAAGTTATGGACTTGGAAGAGATTGAATTTTGGAAAGAAGAATCTGACGCAGCTAAACGGCCGGGTAGAAAATCTGGCGCTCAAACTCCAGCTAAACCAAGCGAAAGAAAAAAAGGTTCTTCTAAGAATAAACCGGGCAGTGCAGGTAAAGGCGGGCCTTCTATCACTTTTTCGGAAAAAGTAACTAAATCTTTAAAAGAAAAAGTTAAAAACCATAATGCAAAAAGCAAAAAGAAAGTCACTCTTTCTCAGCTTAAAAAAGTCTATAGAAGAGGCGCCGGTGCATTCTCTTCTTCACATCGTCCCGGTATGAGCCGTGGTGGTTGGGCGATGGCTCGCGTTAATATGTTTTTAAAAATGAAGCGCGGGGGTAAAGTAAAAGATTCTTATAGAAAAGCCGACGGAGATATTTAAAAATGAAAACTAAGTATACGACTATTTTTAGTTCCCATATTAGGCCGCTAGTGTCTGAAGAAAAAGACCAGCATTTAGCATTAGCCTCTATGGTTGATTTAGAAAAGTTTGTCCCAGAAGTAGACACAGATGCTAACTATGATTTGTTGCCCGTAGCGTTTAACGCTTTCGTCGCAAACAGAGTTAATAAAAACGGCGATGTGGTAGACACTGAGACAGCTATAGCGATGCACAAAAATTTTGTTAACAAGCCTGTTAACATTGAGCATAACCGCAAATCTGTAATCGGTACTATTCTTACAGCGGGCTTTTCTTCTTTCGGAGACGACAAGCCTTTGACTGAAGAAGAAGTCAAGGACATGAAAGGTCCTTTTAATGTAACTCTTGGCGGAGTTATCTGGAAAATTACAGACAAAGAACTCGCTGATAAAATAGAAAATTCTAGCGATCCAACTAGCGATGATTACATGAATATTAGCGCAAGTTGGGAGCTCGGTTTTAATGAGTATAACATTGTTGTACTAGAAGCTGAAGAGAAGAACATTGAAAATGCTAAAATTATTTCTGACCCAGAAGAAGTTCAAGCTCACGAAGGTAAACTTCGAGGCTTCGGCGGTGAGGGTAAATTAGAAGATGGTTCTTTTGTTTACAGAAAAGTAGTAAACAAAGTAGTTCCTCTAGGCATCGGCTTGACTGAAAATCCAGCCGCTGATGTAAAAGGCGTTCTTGCAGCCTCGGAAGATACACAAATTGAAGCCGAAGTTGCCGAAGAAAATGAAGAAAAAATTTCCCAAAATACTAAAACAAATGTAAGTATTCGAAAGGTGGAAGCTATGAAAATAGAAAATATCACAGACATCAATGACGAGTCCTTGCAGACTCTTAAAGCTTCTGCGATTCATGAGTACATTCAAGAGAGTCTCAAAGATGCCTCAGAGAAGTTCACTTCTGAGAAGCAGGAAAAAGAAGACGCTCTTGCTGAAGCTAATGAAAAGCATGAAGGTCTGCTGAAAGAGCATGAAACTCTTAAAGCAGAATTAGAGTCCGTCAAGGAGAAGTTAGCTTCTCTTGAAACTGAAAAGGTAGAAAGAGAAATGCTAGAGCAGTTCAATCAGAGAATGGCCTCCTTCGACGAGCGTTATGACTTGACTGATGAAGACCGTAAGGTCCTCGCTAGTCAAATCAAGGACTTGACCGAAGAAGATTTCGCCTCCTTTGATAAGAACATGACGGTTCTTCTTTCCTCTAAGGTTAAAACCGAAGAGACTGAAGAAGTAGTTGAGGAAGTAGAAGCCTCTGTAGCCGAAGAAGTTGTAGAATCTGCCGTTGAAAACGCAGAAGTCGAAAAGGAAACTGTTCCTGTTTCTTCTCCAGCCGAAGAGCCTTCTATCACAGAAAAGTATAGTAAAGCTTTTAGTATCGAGAACTTCGATATCAAATTCTAATAGGAAACTAAAATATTATGGCAAACGAAAGATTAAAACCATTTCGCGATTATGACGAGCACGACGTTCTTAATCTGTTCTCTTTCGATGATGCTGCAGTCACTCTTGACAGCTCTACCGTCGTTTACGCCGGTTCTGTTGTGAAGATTAGAACTGGCTGGAGCAACACCGATGAGGTGCAACAGCTCGGAGACGTTGGAGCTTCTTACAATAACGTTGTTTCTCAACGTTATGGCGTTAACGCTAAAGTTGAATACTGTAATGGCGGTCCTTCCGAGGTACCCCTAGGTGTTACTCTTTATGACGTTAGAGAGAATGATGAGAACGGTGAGCTTCTTAAGTTCAACCCGCAGAAAGCGGCCGAGCTCCAAGCAGCTATCAGTGGTCAGGCTGTTCCAATTGCTACGAAGGGCGTGTTCCTTTTCGCAACTGGCGCATTCACCGCTGCTGACGCTCTTGAGGCTGGCTCTACGCTTTATGCAACGGGCAACGGACAGCTTTCCCCAACCGTAGGCGGCGTTAAAGTTGGAAAAGCTCTTGGCGATTCTGATGCTGACGGTAGCGTTCTTGTTAAAATTGAACTGTAATTAATAGGAGATTTAAAGAAAATGAAATTCAAATTTAAAAATACTCCAGAGCAGGTTGAATTGATTAAGGCTATGGGTTCCAAGCGCCCGGAAGTTTCTCGCGAAGCTACCGAGGCTTTTGCAGCTTTCATCGGCCCGGTTATTCAGCAGGTGCTCAGCCAAGCTGACACAGCTTCGGCTGTTTATTCCGACGTTGTTTACGATGAAGACGACAATCCTAGCTATCCGCTTGATTTGTTCTACGAGCAAAGAAACGCTGACAACTACGTGACTGTCTTCCAGCAAAATGTTGCTGGTGGTCTTCCGAGCTCTCAGGTCGCTGGCGCTAACGAGTTGAAGGTAGCTACCTACAGACTCGATTCTGCCGTTAGCTTCTTGAAGAAGTATGCTCGCCGTGGTCGTCTCGACGTAGTTAGCAAGGCTGTTGAGCGTATGGCTCAAGAAGTCTTGGTCAAGCAGGAGCGTAATGCTTGGGCTGTTCTCTTGAAAGCTCTCTCTGAGGGCAAGGGCACTGGCTCTAACAATGGCGCTCATATTGTTAATAATGTTGGCAGCACTGAAACCTTCCAGCTCGATACCTTGAACGCAATCATCACTCGTATGAAGCGTATCAATAAGTCGTTCGCTGGTGGTACTGCAGCTCAGGTCTATTCAGAAGGTATTACCGATCTGTATGTCAGCCCTGAAGTCAAGCAGGATATCAGAGCGTTCTCGTACTCTCCGATTGGTAATAACGCTAATCAGAGTTTACCGGATGGTCCTAAGACCGACGCTTATAGAGCTGCTGGTATTGCTAATATCTTCGGTATTAATATTATCGACTTGCAAGAGCTCGGTGTTGGTCAGAAGTACAATACATTGTACGAGACCTTCAGTGACGCCGCTGGCTTAGCTGGTGCTGTTAATGAAGCTGGAGCTTCAACTACGACTGCGTTCAACGACAGTTCTAGCCACGAGGTTATTATCGGTGTTGACGCTTCTCGCGAGGCTCTTATCCGCCCTGTTGCTCGTAACGCTGATTCTGGCGCTACCTTCAACGCTTTGCCGGATGATCAGTTCACCCAGCGCGCAGACAAGACCGGTTTTTACGGTTCTGTCGAAGAGGGTCGTGTTTGTATCGACGCTCGCGTACTCGCAGGTGCTCACCTCAAGCGTTCTTAATAAAACGTTAAATAATTCAAAGCCCGTCGACTTCGGTCGGCGGGTTTTTTATTTCTATTTATTAGATTATTTGTGTATTTTATATATAATAAGGAAAGGTTAAAGGTTATGGCAGTTAAAAGGAAAAAGAAAAGTTTAAGCAGTATTAATCAGACTCACGCTAAAGTAGAAAAGAAGTTTGAACCAACGACTCTCGATCAGATTTGGGGAGACGACGGTACTTCTGAATATGGTACTTTGGATTATGAAGGATACAAGAGTAAAGTATTCGACATGAATATGTCTGACCTTCAAGCGCATGCTTCTCGAGTGGGAGTTGTACCGATTGACAACCGCAATATGCTGACAGATAGATTGTTAAGAGAATTTTCTAAGCACATTACTTCATTTAAGAAGCCAGTAGAAGATCACTCAGATCAGCAAAATATTCCAGACAAAATTAAAAGCATACTAGCAGAGGGGAGATAATAAATGTCTCATGGGTTAAATAAAATAGACCCTAGGTATGTAGATGGCTCTAGAGGTAGAAACTCTCAGGTATTAAGAATTACAGAAGATAATCTTGATACCGACTTTGGGGATCTTCTAAGAGTCGGCGCTCCTACTGGAACGACTCAAGATAATGGAACTTATTACTTTGATCACAGTCAAGAGTTTCATACTTTTGTTTTAAATCATAATGATTCAAATATATATTTTTCCGGTACTCCAGATGTTAAAGGAAGCTATCAGGTAAGAGTATATAACAACTCTGGAAACGGAGATATTACAGTGCAAGAATACGAAAAGTTTGCATGGCACGGCCAAAAACCCCCAGCGACTGTAACCGTCCCTAGCGGCGAACACTATATCTACGCACTGACTTATCATGGAGACTATACCTCTTCATATCCAGACTTAAAAGATTGGTCAGCTGTTTTTGTTTCAGAAAGTCCTTAAAAAAGTGTAATAATTAAAACATAATGAGTATTAGATACGAGCCCAAAAAAGTTATCGAAATACCCGAAATAGAATTTAAACGTTCTGTTCAAGGTAAGTATAAAACCATGGTTGTAAACCCAGATGGGTCCATGGAGAAAGAAGGAGATTGGCACAAGAACTTAATTTTAGATTGTGGTCTAGACAAAATTGCTTATATGCCTTGGGCTCAGGTATTTCAGTTTTGCGTTGCTGGTGACCAACCGTCCGGATCAGTTACTCCTGCCGCTATATCTGATACTCAACTAGAAAAGCCAAAGATGATGAATTCCTTTTACCTTCCGGGAAGTGGGAATTGTGGTCATAATATTTATTCTAGTGGAGATAATAGATACCTTCAATTATTTAGAACTTTCGATTTTTTGGCGGAGAGACAAAACGCTACTATTACAGAGCTCGGATTTAAAGAAACTCCCGGAGCTAAGAAACTTTTTTCGCGAGTTGTATTAGATGGCAATACTGCCGCCGGTAGACCCGACCCAGAAGTATTACGTCCGGGCCAGTTTTTAAGAGTAAAGTACGAATTGAACGTTCAGCTCGACCCAATTAATCCAAGTATATCAGGATTAATTCCAACAGGGTCAGATGGCAACCTGCCCACCATCTCTTGGAGCGGCTCTGCTGCTTCTGGAGACAGGCATGGACTACAACATATTGGAATGTTGGGAATCAATCATTCAGGCGTCGCGGAGCCGGTGGACGCTGGCGGAGCTTCTAACGAGCCTTTTTCTATTGGAGCCGTGGATTTTGGACCGGGATTTGGGCACGTTAATAGATGGCAAAATGGAGAAAATGTTTTTCAAGAAACTGGTGCAGATGGTACGATTCTTGGATATAAGCAACCCGTGGGCAGTCAAAGACTTTCTGATAGACCGGGACCGCTTCTGACATTAACCGACTATCAAGATGTCAATAGATTTATAAATCATGATGCAATAACAGGAAGTGGCGTTCTTGGTATAAACGCTCATAAAAATATGAGTGGAGTAGCTGGAGCTGCGACTACTTCAAATACTATTGCTGGAGCTTCTGGCTACTGGCCTTGGGGTAATTATCTTGGTTATCAACAGTTATCTGATTTTGCTGCTGCTTATGGCACTAATTCCCATATGAGCAATTTTACATCACAAGGTAGCGCTTATTATGGGCATAACCTTTTGCAATTTCTTGGAACTGCCAATGAGGCTTACGCCAATAGCTATCAAGCTCCGTTTTTTACAAATGGTCCCTTGTCTTTTGTTATGAGGCCAGTATCTAGATATGGAGTAGAAAATTCTCAAGTAAATTGGCCGGTATTCGGTGCTTATGATTCTTCTAGCAGTAGCAATGAATATCTTGAGGAAGGTGTTCCAAGTAGTGATGCCTCCAACAGGAAATATAATCCTAACTACGCATTATATTTAACTGAAATGAGTGTGAGCGCGGCTACTAGTAGTCAAGACAATGCGAGTAAAAGAGCTCAGTATTTTAACGTTGATCATTTTTATCAACCAGACCAAAATTCTGCGGCTGGGTCTTATTTGACTTTTGACGAGAAAGTCACAACCAAAGGATTTACTTCTGCTAATCTTAGCGCAAAATGGGATTCATGGGATATGAGAGGTGCCTCATGTTTCTTGTCAACAAGCACCGATCCGGTTCAAGCTTTTGGAGCTACTGGAATAGCGTACGATAGAACTTCCGGGCAAAACTTTTACGAATTACCATTAAGAAAAGCAGAGTACAATGAAACACAATCAGGTGATTCTAGAACTCTTACAAAATTCTGTTTCTACGACAATGCAGTTGGCAATTCTATAGAAAACGGAACTCGAGTCCATGACGGGTGGGCCACTGTCGGTGTTGGAGCGACAACTGATTGGTCGATTAATCCTATAACGATGAGTGGCGCGGCGAGAGACAATGGGTACGTTTATAGATTAGCGACCCCAAGAGACAAAGATAACGATCATATCCTGAAGGTTTCATTTAAGTATACTTGGACTAGAAACACTGGGCAGCTATAATGGATTTACATGAGCTTCAACTTAGAGCCTATAAATACAGGAGTAACCGCGAATGATGGTCAAGGTGATCCTTTAAGAACTGCATTTTCAAAAGCATTC
>VTLG01010535.1_pt1 | contig 25559 bp, 31 predicted proteins | sample 4694571 | NCBI WGS metagenome assembly VTLG01 (sample SAMN12604809, study PRJNA352737) | marine metagenome | biome: ENVO:00000447; feature: ENVO:00000209|ENVO:00000569|ENVO:01000036; material: ENVO:00002151; isolation source: viral sequences binned using virsorter ...
CCATTACTTCAACCTCCTACGGAGTTCATCTCCGAATGTCATTGCTTGATCCGCATAGAAGCACTCACGCTCTGCATTGTGCCCACGCATTGCCTGCATTGCTTGCCTACAATCCTGCACTACATACCGTAGCGCATCTACCGGTAGAGTCTTGGCACGTGCCTTCCACTCTGTGAATTGTTCTGCTGTTGCACCCGACATGGCTAACCTCCTGCCCCTCGACGATTTACATAGTACAGACCTTTGGAACCAAAAGTCAAGCACTAATTTTACCTACGGTAACTGAGGTCTAGGAATCTCCCAGACCACAGCTAGCCAATGCGAACATAGCACACGCCATCAGCCCGATCACAGACACAGCAAAGCCTACACCCATAGTGTATATGTCATGCGCTGACTCGATGATGCTCACTCCCCCAAAGGTCAGGCATAAGCCTGACGCTCCCAGTATTCCAAAAATTATGCGGAGCATAATACGTCCCCCAGATTTTCAGCTAGTAAATCGAATCCATCTGGTGCCACAATCCAGACAGCCTCCTGATCATCTACGATGATATCGCCTCCGCTTACGCTGTGCATAGGCTCCATGCGCTCGATCAGGTGTTCGGCTCTGCCGGAGTTCGACACTTCAAAGACCTCATCCAATGTATTTACATTGAACTTAGCGACAGGCCGATAGCCGTCGTCACCTGCTTTCAGCAAGTCTAAAGCATCCAATTTGTTAAAGGTCCCCGCACCCATTCCATAAAGGAATGGAGTCTTCGGATAGATAGATTCCATCGTAGATGGAGAGAGTTGTAGTACAGTAAAGCTCATAATCAATACTCCGTATTGTCGAGTGGTCTAGGAGAATCCCAGACCTCATAACCGACAAAAGGGAGCATAAGCTCCCCTTGTCGTCAGGCATTGAACAGTTACTTAGTAACTGTCTTTTTCATTTTCTTGAGGTCAGCGGTAGTGATAACTCCGTTATCAAGACCGGCTTGAATCATCGTCAAAAGCTGTGCTTTTGTCATTTTGGGATCAGTTTTCTGATTCTTCTTTGAAGTCTTCGACTTCTTAGAAGGACGCTTGGCAGTGGTTTCACCATTCTCCCGCTTTTCAGCCCGAAGGGTTTTCACCAAAGTCTCTGGAGACTTCGACGTGTAACCTTCGGTGCCGAGCTTAGGCTCAAGCTCTGACCAGAGTTCAGCAAGAGACATCAAGATGTACCGAGTCCCGTAGGGAATCTTGCCAATCTCACGCTTTTTGACCTCTTCACTGAAGACTGTGTCTTCTGTGTAAAGACCCCGAATGTCAAGTATAACTTGACCAATATCTCTCAACTCTATGAGTTGCTTGCTCTGTGTCTTCTCAATAGAGAAGAAACGCTTGACTGCCCAAGTCTCTCTTTCAGAGAGATCAAGACGCTTTTCTTCAGAGACAATGTCTACGACATTGACTTTGGAACCAGCCCTCTTGTCTTGAGCCGAAGGCTTACGCTTACCATTGAAAGAACCCATTTTGACTACGTCAGAAGCTAGATTTGCCATGTTAAATACTCCGTATTTAGTTTGTGAATTTGTGTCGTCGTTGTTTCGACGCTTTCCACTATGGCGACTTTTGGTTCCAGATGTCAACAAAAATCTCAAACTTTTTTTTCACCCTAAAGGGTGGGTGGTGGTCTAGGATGTTCCCAGACCTCCTGAACCATACGAAGTATGAAAGGGGGGATATACTTTTCTATGCTTTAGCATAGGGATACTTGCTACTCGATTTGTTCCTTTAGGAACAGATTTCGATGCTTTCCGATACCCTTTAGGGTAACAAATGATTTGTTATCACTTGGTTTTGGATCAAAAATCTTTGATTTTACAAGCACATAGCGCACATCACGTGTATACACGGCGCATTATGCGCACACATATGCGCTACACGTAGCGTGACGTGCAGTGTGTGCGTGGGCCACCGGGGGTGTGGGGGTATACGTGTATGGAGTTATACACAGATCAGGTTTTTTAAACTGTAAACCACTATATACATGAACAGAAACACACATAAACTACAAGTTATAAGAAACTTACTGTTATAACAAAACGGTATATAGAGGTAAATCGCCGTACACAAACAAATGTAGAAACATATGTGAGTGGGTACTGATAACCTTTAGCAAAATTGTCTTGACATAAAAAAGAAAATGGGTATAACTTAGGAGCGTAGCGACATACATATGATGTGCAACACAGATAACTGCTACTTAACTTTTCTTGTTAAAGACATTTAGATGCTTACATATCATATGTAGCATTAGTCGCTCTTCTTTAAGCACATATTCGTGCTTTATCTAAATTACACTTGACAATACAAAAACTATAGATATAACTATGTACGCTAGAGAAGGCTTAATGGAAGCCGTATACGATTGCATTGCAAATAATGTTCCTTTAGATACCCTACACGTGCCGCATTCAGATGTATTCTATGTGCGAGAAGCATTAGAGGACCGCTTTGGGCGGTCTTTCTCTTTAATGCAAGCAGAAGAATACATGAGAGAAGCAGGATGGAGTGACAGTGGCAACAACTAAAGATGTTAAACGTACTGATGGTGGCAGACTCACTTACCGTGGTGAAACTTTCAGTGGGTATAACAAACCTAAGCGCACTCCCGGTGCGAATAAGAAGTTTGCCGTGCTTGCCAAGAAAGGTGATCAGGTTAAGATAGTCCGTTACGGTGATCCGAATATGGAGATCAAGAAGGACAACCCAGAGAGACGTAAGTCATTCCGTGCTCGTCACAAATGTGATACAGCGACAGATAAGTTTTCGGCCAGATACTGGTCGTGCAAAAAATGGTGATACACAATGGCACAAAAGAAAGATCCTAAAAAAGCATATTCTTACAACGAAGCCAAGAAAAGAGGCTTGCCTACTTATATAGGAAAAGATGGAAAGGTAAAGGCTACTGTTTCTGCGGATGAGCTAAGGAAGGCAGGCTACACTACTGGACCAAAAGGATTACGTGCGTACCTCAATGCAAAAGGTAAGCCTGCAAAGAAAGAAGAAAAGCCCAAGGGTGGAAGAGGCAAGCCCGCAACTGCTAAACCTAAAGGTGGAGTAAAAGGTGGAAGAGGTTCCCCAGCAACTGCTAAACCGAAAGCGAGCGGAAGAGGCGGAAGAGGTGCTCCTGCGAGGGGAGGAAGAGGTTCCCCAGCAACTGCTAAGCCAGAAGATTCTTATTTCGTTCAGGTTATTACAGGTCAAAGGCTCAAGAAAAATTTAAAGAAAGCAGGAAAGGCACTCAAAGGCAGGAAGTTTCAATAATGAAAAGAAACGACGTAGTCAAGATGAAAGATGGTGGCATGGCTGGCGGAAAGCGTACACCTCACATGTATTCTGCTGGGGGTTCAGTCACAGACAATCTACCTAATCCCGGATTAAAGAAACTTGCACAGTCCGGCGCTAAGGGCAAAAGTGCCGTTCGTAAAATGGGATTCGATGTCTGACATTGAAAATGAGATACGAAAGTGGTCTCATGAGTTTTTAGAAGTCCCATGCAATAAACTAAATGGATTACCGCCCTGCCCATATGCAAAGAAGGCATGGCTAGAAAACAAAGTTAAGTTTTCTGTGAACACAGGTCTTGATGGCCTGATACAACAAATAAAAGAATACGACACCCACGATTTCGATATTGTCATCTGGGCTGACGAAGAGTATCCAGAAATGGGATATCTCGATGGCTTTTGTGATGGTATCAACGAGGCACTGTCAGTGGCTGGTATTGATCTTCACCTAATGTTGTTTCACCCAGACTACAGTCCCTCAGAAGCAGGTCTGCACTTTCTAGAAGAAGTAGAGTGTTTAGAGGACTCAGAACTCGATTACGCTATGGTCTTTGTTCAACGTCTATCTATTCTAGATGATGCGGCATTAAGTCTGGAAAAGAGTGGTTACTACACTAACTTTCCAGAGGACATTTATCAAAGCCTAGTTGTAGAACGAAGGAGATTACGAAATGCCCGGACATAACGGCAAAGCCAAAATGGCCAAGAAAAAAATGATGCGCGGCGGCGGCATGGCTAAGAAGAAGATGATGCGCGGCGGTGGCATGGCCAAGATGGCTAAGAAGAAGATGATGCGCGGTGGAATGGCGAAAAAGAAAAAATAATTGCTGAATATTGCCGTACAAAAATCAAAACTTCACGGCTATGGAGTCTTTGCTACATCCTTAATCAAAGAGGGTGACACAATTGAAATGTGTCCCTATGTCGTCTTAGACGATGGACAGGTCGAAGAAACCAGCATCCTCCGCGATTATTTATTTGGCACTCCGTTTGAAGATGAAGATTGTTTGTTGTCCCCGTTTGGATACGCTATGGTATATAACCACTCTTCCAAGCCAAATGCTGAATGGATAGTAGAAGAAAAGGAAGTAGACTTTGTCCGCTTTTTTGCTTTGTGTGATATTCAGAAAGGTGAAGAAATAACCCATGATTACGGTGTGGAGTATTGGGACAGCAGGGGAGATGACTTCCCCGACTTTGTTAGCAGGGATGAGATTTAAGAAATGATTAACACTAATAAAAATTCTAGATTTCGTACAGTTAACAAAGAGGCGGGTACAACAGGTCAAGAGATTACACTGTACACTTGTCCCTCTAACTGTCGTACCGTCGCTAATTCTCTATGGGTTAGTAACTCAAGTACGGGTAATGCCGACGTAGATCTGAAATTTACTCGTGCTGATACTACAAGCAATTCACAACACATGAATTTATTAGTTAGTAAAACTATGGCAACAGGGGACCATCTGACTTTTCCTGATGACAAGTTTATACTAGAACCAAGTGACACCATTAAATTTACTGCAACAGGTAGTAATACGATACACGTAGATTTAATGGTAACTGTTGAAGAATTTTTCTTACCATCGGATGCATTCTAATGAAGAAAGTTAAAAAGATGATGAGTGGCGGCATGGCTAAGTCAAGCCCGATGAACGCTGTTAATATGGCGAAAGGAGGTACGAAGAGTCGTGTTAATGAGTCCGGCAATTACACCAAGCCCGGTATGCGCAAAAACTTATTCAACCGCATCAAAGCCGGTGGAAAAGGTGGCTCACCCGGACAATGGAGCGCAAGAAAGGCTCAGATGCTTGCCGCACAATACAAGCAAAAGGGTGGCGGATACAAATCGTGAAAGCTCCTCAACGCAGTCTGAAAAATTGGACAAAGCAAAAATGGCGTACCAAGAGTGGCAAGCCATCTACACAAGGACCGAAAGCTACCGGGGAGCGTTACCTACCGGAGAAAGCTATCAAGGCTCTTTCATCGCGAGAGTATGCCGCTACTACGAGAGCCAAGCGGAAGGGGAAAGCCGCGGGCAAACAATTTGTAAAACAGCCTAAACGTGTAGCGAAAAAAACATCAAGGTTTCGTTAGTGGCTAAGAAAAAAGATCCCGTAACAGGAACAGGTAAAAAACCAAAGGGAAGCGGCAGAAGATTGTATACGGACGAAAATCCAAAAGATACAGTCTCAATTGCGTATGCAACTGTAGCCGATGCTAAAAGAACGATTGCAAAAGTTAAAAAAATTAAAAAGCCTTTTGCTAGAAAGATACAAATATTAACCGTGCTCGAACAACGGGCAAAAGTTGCGGGTAAACACGAACAAGCTAAATTAGCTAAATTAGCTAAAGAGCAATTGAGAAAACAAAATGCGAAAACTAACTGAGAAACAGCAAAAATTTTTAGATGTGCTCTTTGAAGAAGCAGGCGGTAGTCTTGTAGAAGCCAGAAAACTTGCGGGATATTCAGAGACACAATATACTGGTGCTATCGTAGAATCCTTAAAAGAAGAGATTCTTGAGCGCACCAATCTATATCTTGCACAATCCGCTCCTCGTGCGGCGATGGCTATGGTTGGTGCATTATCCGACCCAACCGAACTTGGAATCAAAGAGAAGATGCAGGCCGCTAAAGAGGTCATGGACCGTGTTGGTATCATCAAGGCTGAGAAAGTACAGGTTGAAGCAACAGGCGGTGTGATGATACTTCCACCGAAACAGAAAGAATATGACAGTGAGAACTGCGGGCAAGTGGATACTCCCACAACCAAAGAATGTAATTGCGGATGAAGACTTTCTATCAATACCCAGAATAGCACGTACTATTCCGTATGGATATAAAGAAGATCCCGAAGATAATGACATGCTATTACCAGTTCCTCGTGAACTGCGAGCTTTAGAAAAAGCAAAATCACATTTAAAACAATATAGTTACAGAGAAGTAGCTAACTGGCTGAGTAAACAGACAGGCAGAAGCATTTCTCACATGGGGCTAAAGAAGCGAATAGAAAGTGAGCAATCCCACAAAAGACGAGCTTCAACTATCCGCGAGTGGGCCAGAAGGTACGAAAAGGCGATCTCCAAAGCGGAGGAGTACGAAAGGTCGAGGCTCGGCGCGAGGAAGTCGCGGGTCAGCGAAGAAGGCGATACAGAAACAGCCAAATATTGAAATTAGGACCGACCCTCAAGCAGAAGAAGAGTTTGAGCCTATTCGTCCTGAAGAACACAATGTTATCTTCAAACCTAATCCGGGACCACAAACAGAGTTTCTAGCATCTGGAGAGCGAGAGGTTCTATATGGAGGTGCCGCAGGCGGTGGTAAGTCTTATGCTATGTTGGCTGATCCGTTACGATTTATGGGACATCCATCTTTCAGTGGATTGTTGTTACGACATACAAACGAAGAGCTAAGAGAACTCGTTTGGAAATCTCAAGAGATGTATCCAAAGATCTGGCCCGGAATCAAGTGGTCAGAGAGAAAGATGCAGTGGACTGCCCCTTCCGGCGCAAGGCTGTGGTTTTCGTATCTCGACAGGGACGAAGACGTATTAAGATACCAAGGTCAGGCATTTAGCTGGATTGGCTTTGATGAATTGACACAGTGGCATACGCCATTTGCATGGGATTATATGCGTTCTCGTCTACGTAGTACGGCAACAGATTTACCTACATACATGAGAGCAACAACAAACCCCGGTGGACCCGGACACTCGTGGGTTAAAAAAATGTTTATAGACCCAGCGCCACCGGGTAATTCATTTTATGCTACTGATATAGAAAGTAACAAGGTACTTGCCTACCCCAAAAATCATAGTCGTGCGGGCGAACCTTTATTTAAACGTAGGTTTATTCCTGCGATGTTAACAGACAATCCCCACCTGTATGAGCAGGGTGATTATGAAGCGATGCTTTTGTCTTTACCAGAGCATCAGCGCAAACAGTTACTAGAGGGTAATTGGGATGTTGCAGAGGGTGCGGCGTTTCCTGAGTTTGACAGAAATGTACATACTATCGATCCATTCAATATACCTAATAATTGGGTTAAGTTTCGCGCTTGTGATTATGGGTATGGCTCTTATTCTGCTGTCGTTTGGTTTGCTTGTACTCCTGATGAACAGCTTATCGTCTATCGTGAGCTATATGTTAGTAAAGTTCTGGCAACTGATCTCGCGGATATGGTTCTCGATCTGGAATCCGGAGACGGCAGGATCAGATATGGGGTACTGGACAGTTCATGTTGGCATCGCAGAGGCGATACTGGACCTTCGCTTGCGGAACAGATGATTCAAAGAGGTTGTCGCTGGAGACCTTCAGACAGATCAGCAGGCTCTCGTGTAGCGGGAAAGAATGAGTTACACCGTAGACTGCAAGTTGATGAGTACACAGAAGAGCCTAGACTTGTCTTCTTTAACAACTGTACAAACTTAATTGCTCAAATACCTGTTTTACCCCTCGACAAAAGGAATCCAGAAGACATTAATACGAAGGCGGAAGACCATCTCTACGATGCATTGCGTTACGGGATTATGTCTAGACCCCGTTTTTCTATCTGGGATTATGATCCCTCTCATCAGAGAACCTCTAGTTTTGTACCAGCGGACTCTAAATTTGGATACTAAATATGGAAGATCAAGAAGACATTTTTGACGCGAACGGACAGCTTTCTTTAGAAGACGTAGAAGAATCTTCTAAGGAAGATCCGGAAGTCAGAGCCTTAGTTAATTATGTAATGGAAAGATATCATAAGGCTGAAGACACTCGCCGTCAAGATGAAGAAAGATGGTTACAATCTTACCGTAACTATCGCGGTTTGTATGGTCCAGATGTTCAATTTACTGAATCAGAAAAATCGCGTGTGTTTATAAAGGTTACTAAAACAAAAACCTTAGCGGCATACGGTCAGATTATAGATGTTTTATTTGCTAATAACTCTTTTCCTATTACAGTAGAACCAACAAAGCTACCGGAGAATGTCGAGGAGTCGGTTCATTTTGACCCGCAGAAAAATCAAGCTGATGAACAACAGGGAATGCCTGTCAGTCCCTATGGTTTTGCCGGAGATGGACAAGACTTACCACCGGGCGCAACATTGTCTTCTTTACTACAAAAAGGTTTAGGCCCGCTAGAAAATAAATTGGGAGAAGTCGAGGGTTTAAAATCTGGTCCCGGCGTTACTCCAAGCTCTGCAACTTTTTATCCTGCGTTACAAGCCGCTAAAAAGATGCAAAAGAAAATACACGATCAATTAGAAGAAGCACATGCGTCAAAGCAGTTGCGTTCTACCGCCTTTGAGATGGCGTTGTTTGGAACTGGAATCATGAAAGGTCCATTCGCTGTTGATAAGGAATATCCGAATTGGGACGAGGAAGGGGAATACAACCCAACAATTAAAACGGTTCCCTCTACGTCTCATGTTTCTGTTTGGAACTTTTATCCAGACCCAGACTCTTCTAATATGGATGAAGCCCAATATGTAATTGAAAGGCATAAAATGTCGCGCTCTCAATTACGAGCACTAAAAAAGAGACCTTACTTTCGGGGTCAAGTTATTGATGATGTGATTGAAGGTGGCGAAGCTTACTATAAAAAATATTGGGAAGATGATCTAAGAGATTATACAACAGATCATGACATCGATAGATTTGAAGTTTTAGAGTATTGGGGAGCTATAGATCGAGAAACGCTTGAAATGGCAGATGTCGAAGTTCCTGAAGACTTATTGGACTTGGATGAGGTTCAAGCAAACATTTGGTATTCTAATGGGCGCATCCTTCGCGCCGTAATTAATCCTTTTAAACCCGCCCGCATACCATACTATGCAGTTCCGTATGAGTTAAACCCATACTCATTCTTTGGTGTGGGTATCGCAGAAAACATGGACGATACCCAAACACTGATGAACGGTTTCATGCGTATGGCAGTGGACAATGCAGTCCTCTCCGGTAACTTACTTATCGAAATAGATGAGACCAATTTAGTTCCCGGTCAGGATCTCTCTGTGTATCCCGGTAAAGTGTTTCGCAGACAAGGCGGCGCACCGGGGCAGGCACTCTTCGGAACAAAGTTTCCGAATGTATCCAATGAGAATATGCAGTTGTTTGACAAGGCACGTGCTCTTGCTGATGAGTCAACGGGTTTCCCCTCATTCGCTCATGGACAAACGGGTGTCACTGGAGTAGGTCGTACTGCCTCTGGTATCTCCATGCTTATGAATGCCGCGTCGGGTGGAGTTAAAACAGTAATTAAAAATGTTGATGATTATTTGTTGTCTCCATTAGGCAAGGCAATGTTTTCTTTTAACATGCAATTTGACTTTGATAGTGAAATTAAGGGAGACTTAGAGGTAAAGGCTAGAGGAACAGAATCGTTGATGGCTAATGAAGTTAGATCTCAACGGTTGATGCAATTCCTACAAGTTGCATCTAATCCTTCGTTAGCTCCGTTTGCTAAATTCCCTTACATTGTACGGGAGATTGCAAAATCAATGGATCTTGATCCAGAGAAAGTAACTAACTCTATGGAGGAAGCTACTTTACAAGCACAAATTATGAAACAAAATGCTCCGCCGCAACCTGAAACACCACCGCAGGGTCAGGGTGTTCCGGGTGTTCAAGACACCGCAGGGACAGGTGGTGGAAATATAGGTACTGGACAGGCTCCTATACCGGGCGAACAAGGATTTACAGGAAATGAGCAACAACCGACAGCAGGACAGCAACCACCGGCAGAGGGTGGTGAGCAAGCTCAAGTCCCTTTGCAGTAATAAAAGACAGTGGGATGCGTACTGTGAGTACCTAGACATCATGATATCTGAACAACATAGAAAGTTAGAACAATCGGATAACATCGTATCTATTCATCAAGCACAGGGCGCTATTCAAATATTAAGGTCAATGAAGTATTTACAAGACGAGGCTTTAGCAGATGGCTGAGATGGAATCACAAATGGATATGTTTAATGCAGGTGGTCTTCAAGATGAAGGGGGTTCGACTGATCCTGTCTCAGGAAATGATGTTCCAGTTGGATCGTTGCAAGAAGAAGTTAGGGACGATATTCCGGCACAACTTAGTGAAGGTGAGTTTGTTTTTCCTGCTGATGTTGTGCGATATATTGGGCTAGAAAATTTAATGGAGCTTCGTCAAAAAGCTAAAGCCGGACTTGCTAAGATGGAAGCGATGGGCCAGATGGGTAATTCTGAAGAAGCAATAATTTCTGATGATGGTGATTTTGATAACGAAGTTGATCGTTTTATTGATGAACTTGATTCAGATGTGTCTGTTGAATTCAATGTTGGCGGTTTAGCAGGTCAGAATCCAAGCGGACAACAACAGCCTGTTGGTGGTTTTTTGCCCCCGAATGTAACTCCGCCTTCAGGTGATACGTCCACTTTGCCCAAAGCACCGGCTCCTTTAAACACCGTTCCTGTGTACGAAACAAAACAGTACATTGGTCCTACTGGGGAGCTAAGAACATTTACTTTTGTTAATGGGCAACCGATACAGCCTATACCTGAAGGATTTAAAGAATACACAGGTCAAGAGCAAGCTCCTCAAATAGAAACACCAGAAGTTGAGCAGATAGACGTTCAACCCGAAGCTGATGGGGGAGAAGAAACAAGACGTAGAAATGATCTTGCATATAGAGACTTTTTAGATGAAGTAAAAACATTATCTCAGGCAAGCCCTGAGTTTAGAAAAAAAGCAGAAGAAAAATATCCTGACCAGTTAAAGGCCGCAGAGGCTATGGTAATAAACCCATTAACAGGTGAGGTTACATTCCCCGGTCTCTCTGTTAAGGATCAGATATCTGGAGCGCTGGGCAAAGCAGGAAAGGTTGGCGCAATCACAGAGGGGATAAAAGGCATCTTTGGCGATAACGCTATTGATGAAGCCTACACCGAAGTTTCAAAAAATTTAGGTATTAATCTAGAAGATTATACGAATAGAAAAGACGTTTTAGAAGAAATTAAAAACAGGATGGGGTCTTCGCCTTCAGCACTTGTAGCGGATGTAAAAAGCAGAGCAAGAAGATCTAAAACTCCCTCACAGATAGCTGAAGAAAGAATAATAGGAGGATTTAGGCCTTTAACAGCAAGTGGAGAAGTGAGTAGTCAGCCGATAGATGTATCCCGTGCGGCGGCGACTGCATTATACGATGCGCCCTCAAGAGTACAAGATACGTTTGCAAAAGAGCTTGCTAAACAAGAGGCTGAAATTCAGGCGCGAAGAGATAGTGACGATGAAAGAAGTGGAGCAGGAGTAGGCAGAGGTGAAAGTCCTACTGGTTCTGATGTTGCAGGCACACCATTCAAAAAAGGCGGTCTTGCCTCTGCGAAAACTAAACCTAAACGCAAAACTAAAATGAAGCGCGGCGGATTAGCTTCTAAAAAATAATCTGTGTTATACTGGCTACCTAACGCCCTTCGGCAACCGTTAGCCCCAGACAAAAGGAAATAAAATGTCTACAAGTACAACCGAAATAGTAGAAAAAGTTGAACAGGAAAAAGTCGTTTCCGGATTTGCGAAAAGAAATGCAAATAAGCAACGCATCGAAGATGAAGAAAAAGAACTTGAGGAACTGCTAAAAGTTCAAAAAAATACAGAGGAAGAAACTGCTGAAGATTCCCCAGAAGAGCCGGAGCCAAAAACAGCAGAAGAAAAAACATTTAAAAAACGATATGGAGATTTGCGTAGACATGCGCAAAAAACAGAATCTGATCTTCAAAAACAAATTGATGAATTAAAAGTTCAACTGGAAGCTTCCACTAAAAAACAAATTCAGTATCCTAAATCGGAAGATGAATTAGCAGAGTGGATGGAACAGTATCCTGATGTTGCTAAAATCGTAGAAACAATCGCCATGAAAAAGGCGCATGAGCAAACTTCAGAATTTGAATCTAAGTTTAAAGAAATAGATGAGATGAAGCATGAGGCTAAACGAGAAAAAGCTGAAGCTGAATTAATGAGACTGCATCCCGACTTTGAAGAAATACGTGACGGCGAAGAATTCCATGAGTGGGTTGAAGATCAACCTAAGTGGGTACAGGACGCATTGTATGACAATGACAGTGATGCAATATCCGCATCAAGAGCAATTGATTTATACAAATCAGACAAGGGTCTTTTAGGTAAAAAGAAAACCTCGAAAGACAAAAAAGCGGCGCAGGCTGTAGAAACTCGTTCAGAAAGATCTACACCAGAACCCGATGATGCGGCTTCTTCGATTAAGGAATCAGATGTTGCTAAAATGACAGCGCAACAATACGAAGCAAACGCAGATAAAATTGCAGAAGCTGTTCGTAGTGGAAAGTTTATTTACGATGTTTCCGGTTCTGCCCGATAAAATACTTGACAAAATTATATTTACGAATATAACTATACGCATTAATATCAATCAGATGGCCCCCGCTTAGGGACACCCATCTTCTAGGATAAGCAAAACTGTTACTTATTATCTCAGGCCAGAGATATGCGGTAATGGTTGCGCTCGTCCGCCCTTCTCAGAATACCCTACCTACTCAGGCCGCGACTCACTTTGGCCGGTGAGATAGCCACCCTGATGTTAGATGGCCTCTGGCGGAGTTACACAAACCTTAAACCTACGCAATAAAGGAGTGTCTATCATGGCATTTTCAACAGCGGCGGGTTACGGTAACCTACCTAATGGTAACTTTAGCCCCGTAATATATTCAAAGCAGGTACAACTTGCTTTTCGTAAGTCTTCTATTGTAGAAAGTATTACGAACAACGATTATTTTGGTGAGATTGCCCAAATGGGTGACTCAGTCAAGATTATCAAAGAGCCTGAAATCACAGTCAAAGATTACGCTCGTGGTACAACTATTACTCCACAAGATATCGATGACGAGGATTTTTCTCTCACAATTGACAAAGCAAACTACTTTGCTTTCAAAATTGATGACATTGAAGAAGCACATTCTCATGTCAACTTTATGCAAATGGCTACAGATCGTGCCGGTTATCGCCTGCGTGATCAGTATGACCAAGAAGTCCTTGGCTACTTGTCAGGTTTCAAACAGTCTGCAATTCATGGCACACCTAATGCCGTTAACACAACTGTTAATGGGGACAAAGCTGTTTCGTCTGCATCTAGTGGTGCAAACTTAGTTGGTGCTGAACTTTTAGCTTCTATGTCTTTGGATGCGTCAGACTTTACGCAAGCAGACGGTACTGCCGGTACTGCAAATCAGTGCATTGGTCTTGAGCCTCGTGCTGGTGGAGCAACTAACGCCAAGTCTGGCACAACAGGTAATGCGTTCCCATTGCAAGTTATTGCACGTATGGCACGTTTACTTGATCAACAAAACGTAGATACTCAAGGACGTTGGCTCGTTCTTGACCCAGTATTTATCGAAATGTTGAAAGACGAAGATTCACGTCTTCTGAACGCAGACTTCGGTGGTTCTGGACTTCAAAATGGTCTTGTTGTTAATAACCTACACGGTTTCCAAATTTATAGTTCTAACAACCTACCTGCACTAGGCACAGGCCCAGCGACAGTAGGTGGCATGAATGCTAGTAATATGGGCATAATCGTGGCCGGTCATTCTTCTGCTGTCGCAACTGCTCAGCAGATTAATAAGACTGAAACTTACCGTGATCCTGACAGCTTTGCTGACATCGTTCGTGGTATGCACTTGTATGGTCGCAAGATTCTTCGTCCTGAAGCAATCGTTACTGCGGCATACTGCTTAGCATAAGGGGGATTGAGAAATGGCTACAATTACATCTACTCTCAAATCTGCTACTGGCAACTCTCAACGTGGGCGTAATCCGTACATGGTTGAAAATACTATTGACCTGACTGCACAGGCAATTTCTTCTACTGCCGGGGACGTGGTACAAGCTATCACTGTTCCTGCTAATACGAAGATTCTGGCCGCAGGCTTTCAGGTTGTAAATAGTGCAACCATGAATTCTGGTACCAACGCTACTGCAACTTTGGGTACAGCAGATGCAGATGAGTATGTTACAGCGTTTGACATTGACGGTGCGTCTGACGGTGCTTATGCTCCTAGCGTTACTGTTTCTGCGGATGTTGTTTTGTCTACTGCGGATACGCTAGACCTAACTTTCGCTGGTGACGGCTCAACATATACTGCTGGTAAAATTCGTGTTTACGCAGTGATGATGGACGTTAGTGAAATAGGTGACACCTCTGCTGATGAGGTAGACCGCGATACTCTCGCTTAATAAAACTGAGTCGGGGGGCTTCGGCCCCTTGATTCTTTTAGGAGATATATATGAGTAAATCCAATTACCTTGAGGACAAGATTCTAGATCACGCCCTTGGTACAACTGCGTTTACACAGCCTACCAATCAGTACCTTGCTTTGCACACTGCTGATCCTACAGATGCCGCATCGGGAGCAGAACTTTCTGACGCATCAGTCGCAAACAGGACAGGTTATGCTAGAGCCACTATTGATTTTAACGCCGCTTCTGGTGGGACTGCAACAGGACCAGATGGCAGTAACACAATAGAGTTTACAAACTCCCACGGCAGTTCGTCGTGGACTGAAGTAACACACTTTGGTATATATGATGGCTTAACCGATGTGCCCGCAACTGTTAACGGTGCCGTGTCAAGTAGCACGAGCGTTACAGTAGATGGCAAGACAGGAACAATTGCTGTAGGAATGAAAGCTACTGCCACGGGAATATCTGGAGATGTTTTTGTTGCTAGTATTTCGTCACAGGCCAGCACCACGGCGACAGTTGTTCTAGATACCGCGGTAAGTATTAGCGATGATGTGTCTATAACATTTTCAACAAATTTATTATATCACGGCGCATTGACTACCCCTAAAACAATTGCGGCAGGTGATACGTTACGTTTCACTGCTGGTTCTATCTCTATATCTGAGGCTTAATTAATGGCTCTCGCAGTTGCTGATCGTGTAAAAGAATCCACGACAACAACAGGAACTGGTACAGTTAATCTTGCAGGTGCAGAAACTGGGTTCCAGACGTTTGTTGCGGGTATAGGTAATTCAAATACTACCTACTATGCAATCGTGGACGGAAATACTGGCGACTTTGAAGTTGGCATCGGTACAGTTACTGACGCATCTCCTGATACTCTTTCCCGCGATACAATCCTACAATCATCAAACAGTGACAGTGCGGTCAACTTTGGCTCTGGCACTAAGGCTGTGTTCTGTACGCAACCCGCTGATAAAGCGGTGTTTAAGAATGCTGATGGCAATGTTAATTTACCTGATAATGCGGAATTTCAGGTTGGTAACAGGGCTACTACTGGTGACCTAAGAATTCGTCACAATGGCACTCAGAGCCAAATACAAAACTACACCGGCCAACTACAAATAACAAATTTTACAAACGATAGTGATGTCAGAATCTTATCGGATGATAGCAGTGGAGGCGTAACAGACTACTTCAGAGCCGATGGTAGTAATGGTGAGGCTGTCTTGTATCATTATGGTACAGAAAAATTTGCCACCAAATCTACCGGGGTCGATGTTGTAGGAAATATAACCGTTTCTGGCACAGTCGATGGACGTGATCTTGCTACGGATGGTACAAAATTAGATGGCGTAGAAGCTTCTGCGGATGTAACTGATGCCACAAATGTAACTGCGGCGGGTGCCTTAATGGACTCTGAGGTAACTAACCTCGCTCAAGTCAAAGCATTTGATTCCTCCGATTACGCTACAGCCGCGCAAGGAACTACAGCCGATAACGCATTGCCTAAAGCAGGCGGTACGATGACAGGTAATCTCACCCTGTCAGGAACTAATACTAGAATTAACATGCCCGACGATCATTTTATTAACCGCAGATTTGAGTTAGATGCGGTGGATGCTAGCGGAGTCGGTTATGTTCTTTTGTGCCGTAATGCCGCGAGTAATGATGTCAATGGCAGAATTACGATGGACAGGACAAGTGGTCTGCGCCATGCCTGTCAAGTTGATATTATTGTTAGTTCTGGTTCTAGTTCTAATCCGATTGGGTCTTTAAAAGCGCATGGTGTGTCGGCTAATGCTGGTAGTTCTCCTAACGGCCCAAGTTATGAATTGGTAACCGTTACGTATGACTCTGATTCTAATAGCTATGTTGCGTTAAAAATAACGAATCCAGATAATTACTACGAAACTTCTGGTGCATTTTTTACGGGTAGACTTGTAAATAGTGGGTCAAATACTCTTCTTGCAGTTCTCCCCTCTGGAATATCTAGCGAAGCACAGCTTACCGATGCTAATGCAAAGCACACTTTCCAAGGCGACTTAGACCTACTAGACAATATTGTCATAGCGGGAACAGTAGACGGTAGGGACCTTGCAACTGACGGCACAAAGCTTGACGGCATAGAGGCCTCCGCTGATGTAACAGACGCTACCAACGTAGCCGCCGCAGGTGCTTTGATGACAAGTGGCGGTACAATAACAGGAGATGTAGACCTCAACGCAAATTTATCGTTTGATGATAGCACAGGTACCGATAACAATCGGATTCGATTGGGGACAGGCAATGATTTCCATATTTTCCATAACGGCACAAATTCAAAAATAACGAATAATACTGGTGCTCTCCAAATCACTAATAACGCAGATGATAATGACGTAACTATCCTAACTGATGATGGTTCTGGCTCAAATACAACTTACTTTAGAGCAGACGGCTCTACCGGCGAAACGAAACTATTCCACTACGGCACTGAAAAGATAAAGACTCAGTCTGGTGGTGTAGATGTAACTGGAAACATTACTGTTTCAGGAACAGTAGACGGTCGCGATCTTGCTACGGATGGTACAAAGTTAGACGGTATAGCTTCATCCGCTACAGCCAACCCCAACGCCATAGATAACGTCGTTGAGGACACTACGCCTCAACTAGGTGGTGACTTAGACTTAAACAGCAATGACATCACCGGAACCGGCAACATAAACATCACCGGGACATTGCAAACAAGCAGTGACGCAACAATTGGTGGCAACCTAACAGTCAGCGGTACCACTACTACCGTTAACACTGAGACAATCAATCTTGCTGATAATAATATTGTCCTTAATAGCAATCACACAGGAACTCCTACGCAAAACGCAGGAATTACAATTGAGCGTGGGACAAGTACTGATAAAGTGTTTCAATGGAATGAGTCAAGCAACTATTGGGAGTTTGATGATAATATTATAGTGAGTGGTAACGGAACGAGTAAGATTACATCGGCCGGTGGTACTGCTACAGTAGAAATAAGACCTGATGGTTCTTATTCTGGATGGCATCCTAACCTACTCTTCCGTAGTCAAGACACCGGTTCAGTCATCTATATGTTATCCAATGGTAATAATCTAGCTGTTGGTAGATACAACGGCGGTGTTCCTTCAGACCCATCGGATTTCATTACGTTTAAATCCAGTACAGGTGATACTCCTGAGTTAGAAATCGGTGATGCAGGAAGTACAACCTCAACTCTTGGTCTTGGTGCTCAAGATATAGTTGGTACATCAACTGGCGTGGGTATCGGTACTACGAGTCCTGATGGATTGTTACACGTTTCATCTGGAACTTCTGGAGATGCCACTGTAATTATTGAAGCGGATACTGATAATAACGCAGAAGGTGATATCCCTCAACTTTGGTTTAAAGCCGATGGTGATATTACTGAAGGCGCGATTCGACTAAACGATAATGAACTTCAGATTATAAGCAATGTTAGCTCTGGTGGTATTGAATTTTTAACGGGCACGACTAATAACACAGGCACAACTGATCCCGGCAGTGGTGCTACTAAACGAATGGGTATTAGTGATAGTGGTATTGACGTTACAGGTAACATCACGGTATCTGGCACAGTCGATGGACGCGATCTTGCTACGGATGGTACAAAGCTTGACGGCATCGAAGCATCCGCAGACGTAACTGACACGACAAATGTAACATCTGCTGGTGCATTGATGACAACAGGCGGTACGATGACGGGTGCTGTGTTGTTTAATGACAGTGTTAAGGCGAAATTTGGTACAGGTACTGATTTAAGTATTACACACAACGGTACTAATTCACAAATAGTAAACAGCACTGGCGTTCTTCAAATTCTCCAGCAAAGTGGTTCTGATGTTGTTATTAAAGGTGACGATAATTCTGGTGGTAGTAGTGCGGACTATTTTAGAGCAGACGGCTCTACTGGTGAGGCAATGCTTTATCACTATGGCACAGAGAAGCTAGCCACTAAATCTGGTGGCGTAGATGTTTCTGGTAACATCACGGTATCTGGCACAGTCGATGGCAGAGACCTTGCAACTGATGGTACTAAGTTAGATGGCATCGAGGCTTCCGCTGATGTAACAGATGCTACAAATGTAACTGCCGCTGGCGCATTGATGGACTCCGAAGTCACTAACCTTGCACAAGTAAAGGCGTTTGACTCTTCTGACTACGCTACAGCCGCACAGGGTGCAACCGCAGATGCGGCCTTACCCAAAGCCGGTGGCACCATGACGGGTAATATTTCTCGTGGTGACAACGTTAAATCGATTTATGGTACAGGCAATGACTTAGAAATTTATCATACTGGCACAAATAGTATTATTAATGATGTTGGCACAGGCAACTTAGTGCTTTCTACTAACGGAACGTCAGTAAGAATTGCTCATTCAACAAACGCTGAAGCAATGGCCATCTTTACAAAAAATGGCTCTGCTCTTTTAAAACACGATGGATCAGATAAATTAGAAACTTCTTCATCTGGCGTAGATGTAACAGGAGACATCGCTGTTACTGGAAGTATGGTGTTTGAGGGAGCAACTGCTGATGCCCATGAAACAACATTAGCAGTCACTGATCCTACAGCCGACAGAACGATCACACTCCCGGATGCTACAGGTACAGTTATATTAAATAGCAATTTAAACTTTCCATTTTTTAAAGCAGACGGTAGCTCTGACACAATTGCGCTAACAGCAGATAACAAATTACCTTTTGTTAAATCAGATGGAAGTGCTAGCAATATAGCGTTAACAACATAGGATAAAGAATGGCTACATTAGTCAAATCAATTTTAAGTGGTAGCGATGTAACAAGTCTTGGTGAGCTTACCTCTAGCGATACTGTAGATCCAGTACGTGGTGCTACGCTGACAGATACAAGCAACAGCGGGAGCGTTACACTAGATTTTAGTGCATCTCAAAATTTTGTATTGACTCTTACCGGCAATGTCACATTAGCCAATCCTTCAACTGAGGCGGTGGGACAATCTGGGTTTATTGTGCTTATCCAAGACAGCACGGGCGGAAGAACCCTTTCGCTAGGCACTGACTACGAGACAGCCGCAGGTGGAGGCATAACACTGTCCACAGCGGCTAGTGCTACAGACATTGTCCCATATGTTGTTGCGGCTTCAAATCGAATATTGCTTGGCGCACCGCAGTTGGCATTTAGTTAATGAGTATTGTCGGTTCAGAACAATGGATGTACAACCCTAGCACAGGCTTTTATCCATTGACAATAGATAATTCTCTGCGATTCAACGCGGGAGACGATCCATTTTTAAGTCGCACACCCTCTAGTGCAGGAAATCGCAGAACGTGGACTTGGAGTGCATGGGTTAAACGCGGAGATATTAGCAATACGGACCGTGAGTTATTTGGCACAGCGGCAGAAGGCGATGTACTGAAATTTACTGATAGCCGATTGATGTGGTTCAACAATGGTTCTGCGTCAAGTTTCCTGAGTACAACAGCATTCTTCCGTGATCCCGGCGCGTGGTACAATATCGTTTTATCTTTTGATACGACTCAAAGCACGGCATCTGATCGAGTAAAGCTATTTGTAAACGGCACTGCTGTCGCTTTCGACAACAATACGACTTTTCCCTCCCTTAATTATGAAGGGGATATTAATAACACCGAAGCACAATTTATTGGTAAAGGTCATGGCGCATCAGAGTTTGATGGCTATCTTGCAGAGGTGATTCTGCTCGACGGCACTGCGGTAAGCGATGCCAGTAACTTTGGAGAACTTAAAAACGATATTTGGGTAGCAAAAAATTATAGTGGATCGTATGGGACAAATGGTTTCCGATTACAATTTAAGCAATCTGGAACAGGCACAGGATCATCTAGCACTGTAGGTGCAGATACATCTGGTAACGATAATCACTTTACTTCATCTGGTATTACGTCATCTGATCAGGTTATAGATACCCCAACAAATAGTTTTTGTACTTTAAATCGAATTACTCCAGCAGTCACTCATTCAATTACGGAGGCAAATCTTCAAACGACAAACAGCAGTGGAACTCATGGCGGAACAACCGCTACGTTTAATTACCCTACAAGTGGAAAATGGTTTCATGAAGTTCGTATTATGGCTGAAGATAGTTCAGGCGGGCAGGGCGTAGGGATTGGAAATCAAATTCATAGAACTACTAGCACATGGGGGAACTACGCTAATTTAGTGGCGTATCTATCGAATGGGAATAAATTCATTGAGACGGGTTCGACTACATACACAGGAGCGTCAGCACATAACGCAGGAGATATTATCGGTGTTGCTTTTGATGCTGATAATCAAACCTTAGAGTTTTTCCACGACGGAACCGGGCAGGGAAGTATTCCAACATCAGAAATGGATGGCGTTTTAGATTTCAATAACCTATGCCCAATAGCTTTCGGTAGAAATATGGGGCAAATCTTTAACTTTGGACAAGATTCTACGTTTGCTGGCAATGAATCGGCAGGATCAAACTCTGATACAAATGGAAATGGAAGTTTTAAATTCGCAGTCCCATCAGGTTATGCCGCGCTTTGCACAGCAAATTTCCCTGATCCAGCGATTGATCCCAATGATGATGAAACACCGGATCAGTATTTTGATACTATTTTATATCAAGCGGCGACAAGTGACGGTACCTATACCCGTGGCAGTATAGCCTTTACGCCAGATTGGAGTTGGATAAAAAATAGAGACAACGCAGAGCGGAACCTCTGGGCAGATGTCATACGTGGAAACACATCGATGACTGACAAATGGCTTGTTTCTGACAGTAATGTGGCAGAGGGCACAAATGGCGTTAGTGGCACTACATTCAGTGTAACAAGCAGTGGATATCAGTTTGTTGAGACTAGTATCGGTGCTGGGGAGCTTTTCTTCAACAACAGGCTTTATGTGGGATGGAATTGGAAAGCAGGAACATCACAAAGTTTTTCTGGTGAATCAGGAACATTAGACTCAACCGTTTCAAGCAGTAGCGAGGCTGGATTTTCCATTGTGAAATACACGGGCGGCAGTGATGAACGTGTGAAGCATGGGATGGGAACTGGCAACATACCTGAGATGATTATGGTTAAATCCCTAAGTGACACTTCAAACTGGGCTGTTTATCATGTCGGCTTATCTGCAAATCATTTCTTAGAATTGAACAGCAACGCATCACAGCAAAGCGGCAGTAATCCACGATTTCAGGGCACGGGTGGAGTTTCTGTTCCAACAGATACATACTTTTTTGTAAACAATTACTCTGGATCAACGACTAACAACAGTAGTTCAAATTACATCGCTTATTGTTTTCACAGTGTGGATGGATATAGCAAGATAAGCACATACAAAGGCAATGGTAGTACAGATGGCACGTTTGTATTCACTGGATTTCGCCCAGCGTGGCTGATGATAAAACGGTTCGATAGCGGGAGCGAAAGTTGGAACATCGTTGATAATAAAAGAAATCCCTTTAACGGAGCTAAAACTTTATTACGTGCAGATGTAGTCAATCAAGAAGTTGATGCAACTAACGGTGTAGATTTGCTTTCAAATGGGTTCAAAGTTAGAGATAACATTGGAAACTATAACACCAGTAGTGCTGATTACCTTTATATGGCATTTGCTGATCAACCGTTTAAATACTCAAACGCAAGATAGGAAATTTTTATGTGGCAATACAACGGTAGGACAATTAAAGAAGGAAAATCTTGGATCTCTGCCGATGGTATTAAACACCCAACAAATTGGGCTGTGTGGTCGGATGAGGTAAAAAAATCTTTTGGTTTGATTCAAGTTGATGACCCAAAGACTTGGGATAATCGCTTTTACTGGGGATGGGATTCAGAAGAAAAAAACTTGATTGAGAGAAAGATTGATGATGAGGATGCAACAGACGGAAGCGGTAACAAGCTCAAAGATGAAAAGGGCAATCAAGTTATCAACTACGGACTTAAGTCAGTTGCAATCGTTAACACAAAAACAACAGCGAGAACAAAACTTAGCGACTCAGATTGGTACGTTACGCGGAAATCCGAAATTGGAACTGCCATACCCTCCTCTGTCACAACCTATAGAACCGCTGTCCGCACTGCGTGTAAAACTATTGAAGATGCGATAACGGCGTGTGATACGTTAACAAAATTTATGGCTTTGTACGACGTGCCTGTAGATAAAGATGGCAATGTAACAGGCAACGCACCAATTCACGATTGGCCTGACGAGATCTAAGCATGACGTTTTCCGTAGCCGCATTTTCCGAAATAGCATTTGCTGTTGGTACCGCAGGTGCTACGAGTACGGCTAACGGCACAGCATCGGGTGTTGCTACAGTCTCATCTGTTGCCGCAACAAGTGTTGGTGTTGGTGCTGGTACAGTTTCTGCAAGTAGTTCAGTTGCATCGACTGCCGCAAAAGCTGTAGCGAATGTTTCACCCACATCTTCCGGGACATCTACCAGTGCATCTACAGCAGTAGGTGTTGCAACAGTTCAAGCTACTGTTAGTGCGGATGCAACAAGCACTAGCACAATTACAGCCGTAGCTAATGTTACTTCGTCTGCCACGGGTAGTGCTGTTTCTGCGCCAGCGACAGCCAGAGCGATTGCAAACCTGCAAGCATCTGCCACGGCTACCGCAACTACGACGGGTACAGTAGTTACACGGCAACTCGCTGGTGCAACGATAACAGGCACTGCGACAGTTGCGGATGTCAATGAAGTTGCTGTTGCTAATACGGGTGGCTCGATTAGTGCAACCTCTACAGTCGCAGATGTCAACGAAGTCGTTGTATCTAAAGCAGAGGGCACAATTAGTGCGACTTCAACTGTTGCTGATGTAGATGAGGTCGTAGTCGCGAAAGGTCAGGGTTCTTCTGCTGGCACGACAACCACATCAGGTGTTGCCCTTCAAATACAAGCTGGTGCGATTGACGCATCGACAACAGCAACAGTAGCAAACGTATCAGCAAGAAGTATTGCTAACCCAAGTGTATCTAGCACAGGTAGTGCAACCGTTGCAGATGTAAACGAAGTAGCTGTTGCAAATGCAGGAGCTTCTGTCTCCGCCAACGCAACTGCCACAGGCACCGCCGTTGCACGGTTACTTGCAAGTGCAACGATAACAGGCGTAGCGTCAACAAGCGTACTAACCCATAAAGTTAACTTCTTTAATCCTGCGCTGTACGACAGACAAAATGTTGTTTATGTACCAGCAGAGACTATAAGACGAGTAAGCGTAGAAAGAGAAATCGAGCATAACGTGGTATACGTAACCTTTGACAGTCCACGGACTGTGTTCGTTGAACTTGATGAGTCAAGAACAGTAAGTATTGATTCTCCAGAATTTAGAAAGATACAGGTGGCCGCATAATGGCATTTAAATTTCCAGATAAAGATCCAGATGAGAAGTTGGACTACACAGTAGATTGGTCAAGATATTTAGAAAGGGACAATCTTAGTATCGTTTCTGTTGTATGGAAAATACAAAAAGCAGATGGTTCATTTACGACTTTTACTGAAAATAATGCTTTTCAAAATGATACTTTAGTTACCGCAACTACTTCTACAGTAGGATTAGTAAACGAAGATGCTTTAGATCCTGAAAGCACAACGGCTACAATTATTCTTTCCGGGGGGGAAGCTGGTGTTTCTTACACACTGTTATGTGAAATAACAACTGGTAACTCTGCTAAAACATCGGCACCCATCGTGACAAATAGAAAGATTAAGATAAAAGTTAGGGAGCGTATATAATGGCGTATGATTTTTTAGCCCTGACAAATGAAATTTGTAGCAGGCTTAACGAAACAAGATTAACCACAACCAACTTTGCAACTGCTACTAATTTTTATCAAACAATTAAAGATGCAATTAATGCGGCAATTCGCGATATTAATCATCAAGAATATAACTATCCGTTTAATCACACTAGCACTGAAATTATATTAGATGTTAATACTGCTAGATATCCTATTCCTCAGAATGCAAAAATTGTAGATTACGAAAGTGCAAGAATACTTAGAGATTCTAGTTTAAATGTTTCTACGCATATATTAAAACATATTCAATACGATGAATACGTAAGAAATTATTTAGATCAAGAAATAAATACAAATGCCACCGGGGCTGTTCCACGATTTATCGCAAAAACACAAACTAATGATTTTGCTGTAGCCCCTAAACCAGATAAAGCGTACACACTAGAATTAGAATATTTTGTTATTCCTGCGGACTTGTCATTGTTTGATGATGTGCCTACTGTTCCTGAATCATTCAAGCATGTCATATTAGACGGTGCAATGTATCATTGCTATATGTTTAGGGACAATGCTCAGTCTGCGACACTGGCAAAACAAAAGTTTGATGAGGGACTTAAAGCTATGCGAAGTCTTCTTATCAATGAATATATTAATGTCATGGATACTAGAGTAAGCAGAAATATAAATACCTTTGCATTGGGTACACCAATAGCAAATGCAGGTTCATCGCGGGATAATATCTAATGGCTGACGGATGGCAGACATACCCTGTTGAATTTAGAGGTGGATTAGTCACTAACCTGTCTCCTATTCAGCAAGGAATTAACTTGCCCGGTAGTGCAAGACAGCTTAGAAATTTTGAACCATCTGTTGAGGGTGGCTACAGAAGAATTCTAGGCTTTCAAAAATTTGACTCTAACGCAGTTACTGGTGCAACAAATGCGTTGATGCGAGGTGTGCATTATTATAGCGGTAATGTTTACGCAGTTCGTAACAACGCGAGTGGTGGACAAGGTGAACTTTATAAATCGGGTGGATCAGGTTGGACAAGGGTAACAACAGATTCAATCAGATTCTCTGCAACTAACACTAAAGTAAGATTTGCCAAGTACAATTTTAATGGCACTGAAAAACTATTTATGGTGGATGGTTCTAATACCCCGTTGTATTACGACGGCACCACCATAGCACAGCTTCCTGCTAACGCCGCTTACAATAATTCTAGTCACGTAGCTG
>VTLG01013093.1_pt1 | contig 25559 bp, 40 predicted proteins | sample 4694571 | NCBI WGS metagenome assembly VTLG01 (sample SAMN12604809, study PRJNA352737) | marine metagenome | biome: ENVO:00000447; feature: ENVO:00000209|ENVO:00000569|ENVO:01000036; material: ENVO:00002151; isolation source: viral sequences binned using virsorter ...
AGACAAGAGAGAATCCATAAGGCTGAAACTAGAAGAAATAAAGCTTTAGAAAAGCAAACAAAAGCTGAGCAAGAAGTTAAAACTGCTACTGATAAGCTTGAAAAAGCCAAAGAAAAACTTAATGAAGTTCAAGGTCTTGGTGCAAAAATTACTGATGAAGAAGCTCTTGCTATTGCAAGACAGAAACAAGTAGTTGAAGAACTTACAGCAACAGAAGATAAATCAGAAATACAAAAATTAGAATTAGCAGTTGCTATAAATCAATTAAATAAATTAGAAGAAGAATCTATTGCTTTATCCCGTGAAGAAGAGGACGCAATAAGACAACTTGAACAAGCTGAAAAAGATTTAGTTAAAGCTGAAGAGAGAAAAGCTGAAGCTATTAAAAAAGTACAAGAAGAACAAAAGAAACTTAATAAACTTACTGAAGCTTCTCTCAAAAATACTTTAGAGTATGCAATACTCCAAGAAAATCTTAACAAGGCTCTTGAGGGATTTGGAAAAGGAACTAAAGGTTACAATGACGCTTTAGCTAAAATGTCTGCACTTACTGGAGTTACAGTTAACGAAATGATTGCAATGTATGACAGTTTGTTTGCAAGTATGAGTCGAACAGGGATATCTGCTCCGTCTGTTACTACTACTCCGTCAGGAGATTCTAGTTTTGGAGACGGTGTAAATCCAGCAGGCGCTCCAGCAGGAAATGTTATAAACAACTTAGGACAACAATTTATGAAAGATATTGGAAGAAGTTCTGTTATGAGTGGACACGGTGGAAGAGTTGGCAGTAGAGATTTAGGCGGTGGACAAACATTAATTACTGTTAACACAGGTAATTTATTAGGAGATGAACAATCTGTTCAGAATGCTGTTGCTTCTGCATTAAAAGAAGCTCAAAGGCGTGGAATAGAAGTAGCTTTATAATGAGTGTTGCTTTTGACGATAATGTAACACTTACAGTTGAAGTAGGATTTGATTCAGAACCTTTTGATAGTTCTCAATCATTTACAGATATTTCTGCCTATGTTAGAGCAATAAATATTCGAAGAGGAAGAGTTAATGAATTAGGTCAGTTTCCAGCAGGAACTTGTTCATTAGCACTTTCAAATACTGACAACAGATTTAATCCAAATCAATCAACTTATTATTATGATTCGGGAAATGGTAGAACAAAGATACAACCATTAAAAACAGTTAAGGTATCTGCTACTTATGATTCATCTACTTATGTTTTATTTTATGGATTCTTAGATACAATACCAGTTAGTTATGTAGCTGAGGGAATTGACTCAATAGTTACTTTTACTGCTGTTGACGCATTTAAAATATTTAAAGGTCAAACAATTCAGTCAGTTGGTTGGAGAGTTGGAACAAAATATTTAAAGGTCAAACAATTCAGTCAGTTGGTTGGAGATTAGGAACAAGTGGTTTCTCAGAACTAGGAACTTCTACAAGATTAGGTTATGATGACGAACAAGAATTATCTTCTGCAAGAATAACTAGACTTTTAAACTCAATTGGCTTTCCAAGTTCTTTAAGAACAATAAATACTGGAACAAACCAAGTAATTACACAAGCAGTTACAACAAATCTATTAACTGCAATGCAAGAATGTGAGACTGCTGAGAATGCACAATACTTTATGGCTAAAGACGGTAAAGCAACCTTTAGAAATCGTGCATATAAATTAACAAATGCTTCGGCAACAGATGTTCAAGCTACTTTTTCTAATGACGGAAGCAACTTGCCTTATAGAGATGTTGTTACAAACTTTGATACTAATGAAGTTATTAATGTTTACGAATGGACAAGAACTGGTGGTGCAACTCAATATATTGCTGACGCAGACTCAGTTTCAAGATATACAGCTAAAGATTCGCAAAAAAGTACTATAAATGTTACTAACGCCAATGTTTTATCTTTAATTGAGCAGAAACTATCTGAAACAGCTTTACCTATTGTTCGTATTGAAAGATTAGAAGTTAACCCAAGAGATAATGTTTCTATATGGTCGCAAGCTTTAGGAAGAGAATTTGGAGATAGAATTAAAGTTAAGATAGTAAATCCTAATGGTACTAGCGTAGAAGATGAACTTTGGATAGAATCAATAGAGCATAACATAAACTCAAGCTCGCAAACTTGGGATTGGAATGTTACACTTAGTCCAGCAGGTTCTTCAGCTTTTGTTTTAGGACAAGCACAACTAGGTGTTGGAACAAGATTTGCATACACATAAGGAGAAAAAATAAATGGGTGCAGGATTTAAAGTATGGTCGACTGGAGACTTAGTAACCGCTTCAGATTTTAATAATTATATTCAAGAACAAGTAATAATGGTTTTCGCTGACTCCTCAGCTAGAGGTTCTGCTGTTTCTTCTGCCGAAGAGGGAATGTTTGCTTATCTAAAAGATACAAATACATTAACTTATTATGACGGGTCAAGTTGGGCTTCTTATATAGGAGACGGAGATATTACTGGTGTAACTATAACAACTGGCTCTACTTCGGGTTTATCGGGTGGAGCGACTGCTACTTCAGGTGCGTTCTCGTCAACTTTATTAGTAGCACCAACACAAGCAACCTCAGCAACAGTAGCAAGTGGAGATGTTATTTTAATCGCAGATATTGACGATAGTAATAATTTAAAGAAAACAACAGCAGGAGACATTGCAGGATTAGCAGGTGGTGTTTCTTTAGGTTTAGTAATAGCCCTAAGTTAAGAAAGGAAAAATATGGGAGATACATTACATAGTGAGCAAGGCGTTTTAGGCACAGGTAGCACAGCTATTTTAGACGCAGTAGCTTCAAGCACGACTGAAACTGTTATTGGATTAACTTTATCTAATATAAGTGGCTCTAGTGCAGATGTTACAGTTGATTTAAGTATTACCAAGTCAGGTGGCTCATTGAGAAAAATCTTAAATGATGTCAGCTTACCTTTTGGAACTACTATCACAATGTCAACGAAACTTGTATTGGAAACAGGCGACACTATGCAAGGACTTGCAAGTTCAGCTTCAAGTGTCGATTTTAATGTAGCTTATTTGAAACAAACCTAAAGGGGTAATTTATGTCCTATATAGGTACACAACCAAATAATGTAAAAAAGAATATTGGTATATACAATCCAAATGAAATACTGCAATTAACTAAAGACGGTAATTGGGGTGGCTCAATGGAACTTATTGAAAGTCAAACTGCTAGTACAAGTTCAGCTTTAAATTTTACTAATTTAGGTAACTATGATGTTCACTTTATGACACTTGATAACTTCCAAAATACAACTTCAACAACTAGACAAGTTAATGCTAGGTTTTCAAATGACGGTGGAAGTTCTTATGAGAGTACAAGTAATTATGATAGAGTTTATGTTTTTGTTAGTACAGGTGGTAGTAGTGGAGATATAAGGAATACAGGTCAAACAGAAATGTCAAGATTTTTTGAAATAGATACTGATAGTAGAACTAGCCAAAGTGTTATATATTTCTACAATCTTTTAGATAGTTCAAAATTTAGTTTTGTTACTTTTCAGAGTTGGAATAGCGAGGGCGATTATACAGAATTTGGTGGTTTTAGTTATGAAGTTGCTGAAACAATAAATGCTATAAGTATATATGCAAGTGCAGATGCTTTTGCAACAGGTAACGCAAAATTATATGGATTGAAAGAAATTTAGTATGAGTAATTTAAGATTAATTAATGAAACAAGTGGAAGTTCTGTTACTAATATCTCTATCACAGATGTATTTAATTCAGATTTTGATATTTATAAATTTACAGTTACTTCAGTAGGACTTTCAGGAAGTGGTACAACATCTTTAAATGTTAGAGCAATTAACTCAAGTGGAAGTCTTGTAAGTGCTAGTAATTATGATTATGCAAGGTTAATGCTTAAAGCAGATACAACTTTTGCAGAAGATAGAGCAACTAACCAAGATAAAATATATACAGCAGGGGAATTAAATTCAACAGCAGGTGGATTAGGTGCAACTTTTTTTGTTATAAATCCTTATTCATCTAGTAGATATACTTTTTTTATATTTGAAAGTCAAGGAATGTCAGGTGCGAGTGCAAGAGGTGGTAAAGGCATAGCAGTTTTAAAGCAAAGTGCGAGTATGGGGGGAATAAAATTATATTCTGATGACAGTACAACAATGACTTCAATTACTGCTCGTTGCTATGGATTGAGAGTTGATAGCTAATGGCAGGAAGTTTAGTTCAAGTATCTACAAACACATTAACAAGTGCAAGTGCTACTGCATCAGTAACAGGAATTTCAGATAATTCAGTTTATTGCGTTACTTATTTAAATTTTCAAGGCACAACAGACCATAAATATCCAAACGCAAGATTTACTGTTGGTGGTACTGCACAAACACAAAGTACTTATAATTGGGCAGGTAGGAAATTTAAAACATATTCTTCTTTTCAAAATTCTTATGGAATTGGACAAACCGAAATGAGAATAGCTGATGAAAATATAGGAACTGCAACAGAAGAACTAGGACACGGAATAATGTATATTTATAGAGCTTATGACGATTCACAATCTACTTTTTTAAGTCAAAAAAATGTTTTTAGAGATAGTGGTGGTAACTTAATGAATATTTTTGGTGGATTTAATTATACAACAAATAATTCAGTTGACGGAATTTCTTTCCATATGGAAAGTGGAAATATTGATGCAGGTGCAGTATTTACCTTGTATAAGGTGGTGTAATTATGAGTGAATATGGATATATCCCTGAAAGCCCTGCTCAAAGTTGGGTAAGTAATAAAGGAATATTTACACCTAATGATATTTATGATTTAACAAGAGATGATAAGTTTAAAAACTTAGGGCAACTTGAATTGATTGAAACTAAAACAGGAAGTGGTGTAAGTGCAATAGATTTTACAGACATAAAAAGTAGCACTTACGATACTCACTTTATGACAGTAACAGGTTTTGTTCCAACACAAGACGGGCAACCTTTTGGGATTAGATTATCTAATGACGGAAGTACTTTTATTTCTAGTGGATATAATTGGTCAAACTTAACTTATAGAGGTGGTGGAACATTCGCAGACAATAGGTCAACTTCATCTTCATATTTAGAAATTGGTAGATTATGTGGTAACTCAACTAATGAAAAACTTAGTGCATATATTTATTTCTATCATCTTGGCGATAGTACTAAGTACAGTTTTTTAACTCAACAATCTACTTACTATAACGAATTTGGAGAGCAAATGGGTTCATTTGGAAGTTGTGCTTATCCAACATTAAGTCAAGTAAATGGGATAAGACTTTGCACTACTGTAAATAATATAACAGTAACTGCTACAAGTCTTTATGGAATTAGGTTATATAAATAATGAGTACTAATTTACAATTTATAACACAAGTTAGTGCAGAAAGTGTTGTGTTCTTAAACACAGGACAAATCTTTACTGCTGAATATGATACTTATTTTGTACAAATGGAAATAGCAGGAACTTCAACTTATAACGAAATTTATTTAACAGATAGTAGTAATGCAAGATTAAATGATAGTTCAGATGATGCACACTACGACAATGCTATGAGGGTTTTAAAATCAGACACAAGTGCATCTGCAAATAATGCAGAAAATGCTTATGTAGGGTGGAGAGAGATTGGTGTTTATATAAATAATCAAAACAAAGGTTATGGAATGAGCTTTTATGTTCACAATCCTTTTGATAGTTCTAAATATACATTTATAATTTCTCAATCAGTTGGATATGTTGGTACTGCTATGTGGGCAGGTAAAGCTATTGGCTCATATAAAAGTGCAGAGCAATGTAATGGATTATATTTATCTAATAGTGGTGGTGGAACAATGGATTATATTAAAGCAAATATTTATGGGATAGTGAAAGTATGAGTGGAGATTTAGTTTTAATAGATAGTGTTACTTTATCAGGTGCAGTTTCAACTGTTACATTAGGTGGTGCAGATTGGGACGACAGTTATGATGTGTATCAAGTTGTATGTAGTGATATAGAATTTGATACAGATACAAGAGCAATTAGTTTTAGACATATAGATACTTCAAATAATCCAATTACAGTTTCAAGTTATGATGTATCTTTTGAAGTATTAAAAGCTAATACAGCATTTGAAAATGCTTATGGAAGTGGAACACACGCATTTGTAACTGATTTATATATAGGCACTGGAACAGGAGAATGTGCAAACACTGTTATATGGTTATTTAATTCAAATATTGCAGGAGATTATACTTTTCATACAGTAGAAAGTGTTTACTTATCTAATGACCCATATACAAAAGGTCAGCAAGGTGGTGGTGTTTTGAAACAGACTTCCGCAACAAAAGGTATTCATATCTTCTGTACTGCTAGTGGAAATTTTGATGCAGGGGAATTTAGGTTATATGGATTACGAAAGTAATAAATGCTAAGATAAAGAAAGGAAAAATATTATGGCAAAGACAATCGCACAATTTAGAACTGAATCTGCTTCTGAAATAGAAAGTGAAAAGCCGTTATATGCACAAGTAAACAATGAAAGACGAGAGTTTACAGACGCAGAATACGACCAAGCTATTGAAGATAGAGCGCAGTATAAATTAGATGAGCAAGATAATGGTTATATAAGAGCTAGACAAGGAGCTTATGCAAGCATAGGCGACCAACTAGATTTGCTATACCACGATATGACTGCTGGTAAAGGCGACAAGACTGGCGAATGGTATAAAGCTGTTAAAAAAGTCAAAGACGATAATCCGAAACCAAGCTAATGAAACTTGATGTTTTAAGATTTCAATATGGAATAGACGCTACAAATAGTCTTTTATTCGTGGACGAAGTTTTTGAGTGCTACGGTCTCGAAGACGAAATTAGATTAGAAAAGAAAATAATGTCAGAGACGGCAATTCCTAAAGGCGAATATGAAATTAAATTTAGAACCGTAGGAGGCTATCACTCAAGAGAAAAAGCTAGGTACGATAAAAAGTTTGGAGCAGGTTGGCATAAAGGTATGCTAGAACTACAAGATGTTAAGAATGATAAAATGTCTTTTAAGTATGTGCTTATTCATAGTGGGAATACCGACGAAAATACCTCAGCTTGTTATCTAGTAGGTCAAACTCAACAAGATTTAGATATGAGTAAAGACGGTTTTATCGGAAGTAGTCGTTTGGCATATGAATCTTTGTACCCAAAAGTCAGAGACGCATTAGTTAATGGAGAAAAAGTAACAATGAAATTTCAAAATGTAAATCTTAGTGGAGCTGAATTATCTAACAAAAGTTCTTCTGAAATGATAGGTTCTAAGGAAGTTTATGAAAAGATTTCTGAGATTAACGGGAATCTGAAAACACTCAATGCTAAACTAGAGGGGAAAAATATAGTATAGCTTGGGGGTCTCCCATAAAAATTTCTTGTCCAAAATGTCAACAATCCTTAGAATATAATTCTGATACTGGAACTTTTGTTTGTGGTAATAACAATTGCAAAGATTATAACCGCAGGCAATTTGGTGGTAAGATAGCGGAAGAAGAATAGGAGAAAAAATGGCAAAAAATAACTGGAAAGCTTATTGGAAATTTATGTTTTCTAAGGCTTTTAGAACAGGATTACAGTCAGCTATATCTTTATATTTAGCTAACTCAACTGGCATTATTGACGCAGACTTAATGCAATTATTAGGCGTATCATTTATGTCAAGCTTTATAACTGTAATGCAACACGCATTAGAACAGTATAAGCCTAAAGCTACTTACGAAGATTAAATGAAAGCAACAGTAAATCTTAATCAAATACTGCAAGGTGGTCTTGCTGGATTAGTTGCGTGGTTATTTAAAACCGTAAATGATTTACAACAAGAAGTCGCAACATTAAAAGCACAAGTACAAGCATACTCAGAAAGTATTACTGGATTTAATCAAAATCTAATAATCATTGAAGAAGTAATCAGAGAGATATTATTTAAGGTAGGTGGATAATGGGCGGAGATTGTTGCGGAAACTGCAATTGCGGTGGCTAATTAGTGGCGCATAATTTAAATAAATATTTAAGAATATTATTTATTTTACTTTTACTTGGACTACCAATACCTGCAAGTGCAGAAGAAGTAGAAGAAATAGAAACTTTTGATAACGGAGAACAAACTACTGATATTGTAGTACCACCTACTGACAATTCTTTAGTAAAAATAGACAATACTTGGTCGGGTTCTTATGGTATGAATGGCAATCATATTGAACTTGAGTATCAAAAACACGGTGGGACAGCTAATAATTATGAATTTACTTTACCTACTGAACACGATATATACGAAGTAGGATTTACTATTGGTGCGGTTAATAATCAAGGTACTGTTGAGTACACACACAATGATGAAACAACACAATCAAATACAATAGAAGCACAAAGCGGTTTAAATAGTGCAACTATGTATGAAGATATAGTTTATTCTGTACAAGAAACTGCTAATAAGTTTATAGATAGTTTTATAATCACTATTAATGATTGGTCTTTGGTAGATGATATATCAATTAAATATGATACTACTACCACTACTACTACAACTCTTAATCCTTTAGATGTACAACGCCAAGCTAACTTTGCTTCTTATGGTATATCTGAAACTGATGACGAACGGGGAGTTAGAGAAGAAGAAGAAGCTATTATCCAAGAAGAAATTATTCAAATGGAAATACAGGAAGCTATTGAAGTTGAAGATAATATGGCTGAAACTGGTTATAACGAAACCAATGAAGAAAGAGCTGAAAGAGAAGCTCGAACTAATGTAACTATTATTGTTGGAGATGAAGAAGTAACTTATACCGAAAAAGAACAGAATGACGGTACTATTGAAAGAGACCAAGAAAGAGCTAAGAACGAAGAGCTATACGGAATTGCTCTTACTGATGAACAAATTGAAAGAGGAGATTTAGAACTATATGACATTGAAGAAGAAGAAATTGGAGAAGAGTTTTTTGAGGACAGCGACATCATACTTATTGTGGCAGATGAAGATGAATATAATGAACTTGAGTTTGTTGAACTTACTGAAGAAGAGTATGAAGAACTTGAAAAACAAATGGAAATTGATGTTATGGTACTTGAACTTGAAGAAGAGTTGGAGATATTTGAGTTTGACACTAAAGAGGAAGCTGAGGAATTTGTTGAGACCTATCTTGAAATTGAAGAATACATTGAAGAACTAGATGAATTTGCAACTGAAGTTATCATAATTGAAGAAGATATAGACTTAATAGATATATTTATAGATAACGATTTATTTCCACCAAAAGAAGAAGATGTTTTAAAAGATTTAGAATCTGTACAAGATGAATTAATAGAAAAAGAATCTATATCTAAAGAAGAGATAGAGATTATAGAGGAGATAGTAGAAGAGGAAGATGAAGAAGTATTTGAAATATTTGACATCTTTACAGAACAAGATAATGAAGAAGTTCTTACTGAAGAAATGGTTGAGGAAGAAGTTGCAGAGTTAGAAGAAGTAATAGAAGAAATTATTGTTATTGATATACCTGAAGTTACTGAAGAAGAGTTAGAAGAGTTTACAGAAGAGGAGTTAGTTGAATATGAAGAAGCTAAAGAAGAAGCAATTGAAGAATTTGTTGAAGAACTTGAAACCGAAGAAGTTGTTGAAATCTTGGAAGAAATTAATGATGTCGGAGTGGAAAATCTTGCAGAAGTTAGCGAAGAGGTTATTGAAGTTGTAGCACAAGTTGTTGAAGAAGTAATAACTATTGCTCAAGAAGAAGAGCTTACAGAAGAACAAATAGAGGTTGTAGCTGAAGTATTAGGTTTTGAAGAAGAAGATGATGTAAAAATAATAGCGGAACTAGCTAAAGAAGATGAAACAGTTGCACAAGCTGTTGATGAATTTGTTGAAAGAGCAGTAGAAAATGCAGATAAATCTTCTCAACCGTACACTCTTGCGGACGCTACCACAGAAATTGCTTTCGAGTCTTTCGTTGCGTCGCCTATAAGTGTTATTATAGATGTAGATTTAGGCGCAATAGATTTGAAAAATATCTCAGATGATATGACTCAAGACCAAAAGGATAAAGCACAAGAAGTTATAGTGCCAACAATTTTGGTAAGGATTGTATCGTTTGCATTAAGGAGATTTGATTGATAAATAAATTGTGGTCTTGGTTTGTTCAAGCAATAAAAGAAACACTTAACTTAAGCTGGACTTTGGTTGGTTTAATTATTGCTACCTTGACGCTTACTGGACAGGCTCAAACTATTACAGCAATGGCAACGGTTATAACTTTAACAATTTGGTTACTTACAATAGGATTTAGGAAAGGATAATGAGTCATAATGGATATACTCAAAAAGAAATGCTTGGACTTTTACTCAAAGGTCAAGACCAACTTAGCAGTCGTGTGGACGAGCTTCACGAAAAAGTTAATACAAAAATATCACGAAGTGAACTTTTGGCGTGGACAACGGTTCTAGCAGTTTTACTTGCTAGCTTGTCTCAGTTTGGCTAAAACAGGGCATTTAAAGGCGTTTTAAGAGGTAGTTGTTTTGTGCGTGGTAAAGTTATCCACTTGCAATATCCTATAAACATTGGGGTTTTTAATTATATTATTTTAACTATTTGTCATAATCTTAAGTTATAATTAAATAATAGATTATTGGAGATTATGTCAAATGTAATTGGTATTGAAAATGACGGCGATAAAACTATGCTTATTCTCAAAGATGAGAATGAAAATATTAGTAATGTTGTATTACCAGTTGGTATATACCATTTAAAGCCGAGAAAAGCTAATGACTTATTTACTAGCACCTTTGATGAGTTGTCTAATCGCAACTCCGCTAACGCCTAACGGCATAGACGAATATAGGGAATGTAAAAAGGTCGAGATACAGATTGATACTGTAAGACATTGGCAACCTCTAATTGAATTTTATTTTAAAGAGGAAGATGTGATTCAAGCAATGAGAATAGTATTCTGCGAGTCAACAGGTTACGCTTCCGCAATCGGTAATAATACAAACGGAACACAAGACAAAGGCTTATGGCAATTTAATGACAAAACTTTTGATTGGCTAAAAAATAAATTAACTAATATGACTGGTTCTTGGAATAGATTAGACCCGACATTCTCAACTAAATTAGCAAGTTGGCTTGTTTACAATGACGGTTGGTATCATTGGAACAGTAGTAAACATTGTTGGGGTTCTGATGTCTAAAGTAGAATGGCAAGAAGATGAAACATTTTCCGAATATAAAGCTCGGAAGAATGCTGGTATGCAAGGTATGGGTCAAAAGAATGTTAAGAATAAAGATAACTGGTCTCCTGCTCAGAAGCGTGGATTAAATAATAAAAATAAAGGTAGAAGAAAACAAAACATTGCACGAAAGAAACTAGGAATACCTGATACAAAGTTTAGGTCTCAAATGGGACACGAAGAAAATTGGCGTGGAGATATGAGAGTTGAAGTTAAATCAGGTAAACAAGTGCAATCGTTATGGAATAAATTTTTAAAAGCTAAGTTACAATCAGACGACAATAAAAGGATAGGAGACGCTAGACCTTTTGTATTTGTTGCTATGCCTGACGGTGTTAATAACGGGTTAGTGGTTATGGAATTAGACAAATTAGAAGAAACAATATACGCATTCCTTGAAACTTGGGAGCGTGATACATAAGGAAAGGACGCAGGGCTTGTGGACAAAGAAATAGAAAAGATAATAAAGAAGCGCAAAGATGTTGCTCACGACGAGGAACTAGGGAATAACTACTATCCAAGTGGTTGGAAACCTAATGCGACTTGGGTTAATAAAGATAACAGAGGAGAGATTACAGCAATCTCTAAAGAAGAGAATCCTAAATTTAATTATTTACTTTCAGATAATGGGTTTGACCCAAAGGTATTTGAAATAATGGAAGATACAATTAGGTTTAGTACTTGGCAGACTCAGAGAAAAGGTGGAGATATAGTTGACCTCTATGCTTTTAAGTTTCAAATCCGCAAAAAAAATCCTCATCACAATAAATATTATGATGAACTTCTTAAAGAGATTAAAAAGAAAACTCCAATAAAAAAACAAAGGAAAGTTAAAGCAGATACTTCTTGGGTATTTTGTATGAGCGATTTCCAATTAGGTAAAAAAGATTTTAAGTTTAAAGGTAAAAAAGGTTCTGTTGCTACTGTTGCAAGAATTAATGAAGCTTTAGAAAAAGGAGTTCAACAATTAGAGAACTTTAAAAAGACTGGAAAGAAGATTGATACTATCTATTTAATTTCTCTTGGGGATTTAGTTGAGGGAACTTGTCATTTCTATCCTAATCAAGCTTATGTAATTGACTTGGATAGGTCTCAGCAAGAACACTTAATGCGAAAAATGATTATAAAAATTATTGATACATTTCTTCCTTATGGAAATGAAATTGTTTTATCAGGTGTAGTTTCTAATCATTCAGAGAATAGAAGTGCTAAGGCTAGCGTTGCAACAACTAGATTAGATGACTCAGGTCAAGCACAACTACAAGTAATAGGAGAAATCCTTGAACAGAATAAAATGTATGATAAAGTTAAAGTCCTTGTTCCTGACGGATATCATTTAACCTTAAAGATTTCTAATCGTTTGGTCGGTTTTACACACGGACATCTTGCAGGTTTCGGTGGTGGCGACCCGTGGAAGAAAATGGAAACCTTTTGGAAAGGTCAGATGTATGGTAAAAGTCCTTTGGCAGATGTATCGATTTTAATATCGGGTCATTATCATCACTTCCGAGCTGTTGAACAAGGAGCGGGAAAAGACGATATGAGATTGTGGTTACAATGTCCAAGTGTTGACGACTCAGAGGAACTTTTTGCAAGGACTGGATTAAAAACTAAACAAGGTGTATTAACTTTGACTGTAAATGAGCAGGGTTGGGACGACTTAAAGATACTTTAAAGCCTATAAACATTGAGGTTATGGTTGCCTAGCATAATCTTAGATTGAATGCAAGCTTATTTTAAAATAATCATAATAAAAGATTGTATTAGTAATCAAAGATTGTATTGTTATAGGTATGAGTTCAAGTAAAACTTAGACGGCTTGAAAAAGGGAACTAGGTAAGCGAGAACTCACAGTAGGCGAAGAGGATTCGAAACTTGAAAAAGCGGAGAAGATTTAACCCCTACCACACAAGAGTAATAAAAGGTTACTAAATAAAATAAAACGGAGAGCTTTAGTGAGTATGTTGCTATAAATGGCGGGTCGCACCTGCATAGGATAGTAAGGTAGGATTGCACCGATTCTAGTGCAAATCCTGTAAAGTAGCATTGGTATATAACAATGTGAACAGTCTGAAAAAACTCAAATGCCTTACTAATAAAAACACAATACTAGATGACAACCTTATAGCTTTAAGCATACTCTCCAAAGCTCTTTGTAAACTAAATCCTTATGGATATGAGTAGATGTTTGGTAAATTAAAAGCCCTGCTGTTAGTTCTTTGATAGGTTATGTAATGACTTATGAAAGAACTATCAGTTGAAAACTAAGTTGTTGCTACAACTTCTTAGTTGGATTGGAACAAGGTTTGCTATAAAACATATACTGGTTATAAACAGTATGAACTACTTACTGACTTACAATGGGACGAGAGGTAAGTAGCAAACACAAACGCTCATATCCGTAAGGGTTTAGTTAAAAGAATTTAAAGGAACTCGGATAATAAAGTGCTAAGGCCTAAGTAGAGATTAATGTGGAGTATATAAACTGATACCCAACAAAGTGGAATAAAGGCAGGAATATATGTTGATAGCATTCAAAGCGCGAACAGGACAGTTTTAATTGCGTTAAACCAAGCATAGCAATTATTAGGATAACCAAAGGTGGCAAGTGTTATGAGTGGGTGTAAAGCGCCTAGTTAACAGCTCATAAGTCCGAGTTGCTTTAAGTTCTTAACAAAGAACTTAACAATATAAATAAAGGAGAATATATGATTGACTTAAATATGCTTGATGTATCAGGCGACAACTTATGGAACTCAATTGATTTGCTTGTTGTAATAGGCAATATAATCTTTTGGCGTTTCTTTTATGTAGTAGTTATTAAAGAAGTTTTTTCTGATTTCTTTTTAGATATGAAAATGGAAAAGGAATGGAAAGAATATCAGAAAGCTGTTGCAGACTTTCAATCTTCTATTACAATAGATGATTATGACGCATAAAGATATGTTCCAAAATAATTTTCAAAACGAATTATTAAGGAATGAAATCCGTAGAAAAATGTTTAACTGGGCAATGGCTTCAGCAGAATTTGGTTATGACTCTTTAACTAAAGAAGAATGTTTAGTTGCAACAAATAGGGCATTAGCAAAAGCAAAGAAGAAGCTTTATCCTACGGTAGATTCTTTAGCTTACGAGACTTTTGAAGAAGAACTCGAAATATTAAATGGTGGAATCAAAGGAGAAGAAGAATGACGCTTGAAATATTAGGAACTGCTGAGATAGGAGAATGGCTTTCAGTTAAGCGACAAGAAGTTGCGCAATGGAAGTTTCAGGGTAAGTTACCCGAACCTGATTACATTCTCAGAGCAACTCCAGTTTGGAAAAGGGAAACCTTAATGGACTGGAAACAAGAAAATAGTTGGGTAAATAAAAGAATAGGAAGTGGAGTATAAATGAATAAAGATAAATTAATAGTTAGACAAGTTGCAATTAAAGGAGCTATTGAGCTTGTTATAGCTGATAAGAATAATGATAAAGATATGTTTGAATTAGCACAATCAATTCAAGATTGGGTGTTAGAGCCGTACTCAGATAGTGAGTTCATCTCACAAGAGCAGTCCTTTGCAAGTAGTGTGGCTCAAGCACCTGCTAAGACTGGTGGCGGTCAAGCAACCGATAAACAACTTGGATTTATTTACAAGTTACTTAAAGAAGTACCAATGTCTGTTAGCTCAGTCGCACAAGAACAAGTTGATAGTGGGTTAAGTGGCGTAGGAGCTTCTGATTTGATAAAATCATTACTAGCAGAAAAAGAAAAAGCTGAACCAAAAGCTAAAGTACCTGCTAATGATTTAGAATCCCCGTTTTAGTACGAGGGTTGAGGAGCTGGTTGAGTCAATGTTTTTTTGGGTTATATTCATTTCCCCCTTTTGTTTAGCGTTGACTCAATCACAAAAGGAAAATAATGAAAATAGAACGAGATAATTACTTTGCAATAATACCTCAATGGATTTTAGATTCAGGTATTAATCCAAGAGCAATGGTGCTTTATTGTATTCTTTGGACTTATGCAGATAAAGAAGATAAGTCTTGTTTTCCGTCGGTTCAAACATTAGCTAATCGTATTGGGGTCAACAAAGCGACCACTCACAGATTGTTAAATGAACTAAAAGGAATACAAGCGATAGAAGTAAAGAACAGATTTAAAGATAATTCAAAGCAATCTAATCTTTATATCTTAAAAACTTCTAACCCTAGTATTAAAAAAGATACTACCCCTAGTGTAAATAATGATACGACCCTAGTATCATCAGTAAGTCATAGAACTATAACCAATGAACTAGAATCAAATATGCAAGCAAGTAAACTATCTGAAGAAGATAGTAAAACCCGCAAAGCTATATTTAAAACATTTACATCAGAACTAGGATATGAACCTAAAACTCAAATGGAAAAGTCAGGTTGGTTCAAGTGTGCAAAGGAGCTTCAGCTTGCAGGTGCAACACCTGAAGATGTTATGTTTGCAATTCAATCATATAAAAAACATTGGAACAATGTAGATGTAACACCTTATGCAATAACTAAATGGTTTGGTAAGTTTGAGTCGCTAGGAAAAGAAGAGAAACAGAAACAAGCTTATATTGATAATCCTAAACTTAGATGTGATGAGAACGGACATAGCATAATAGATTTTGGAAACATAAAGATTTGTAATGTATGCAAAGAGGAGTGGACATAATGACAACAGAAATTGGTTTTACATACGAATATGTAACAGAACAAGATAAGAAGAATGCAGTTGAACGACAGCTTGCTGACCTAGAAGCAAGTCATTTTAGTTTAACTTTAGTTGAGCCGTCCAAGTTAAAGGAAAGCCAACAGCACATTCAATGGAGACAACAAAAGCTCGCCATAGAAAACACAATTAAGAAATTAAGACAGACAAAGATAATGATGTTTACAGGAGAAGAAGAGTAATGGGAAAAATAAATGCTACTAATGAAATAAAAAAATCTATTACAATAGCTAATTTAGATAATATAGATATTGAATATATTATTATTCATTGCAACAAAATATTAATGGAAGAAAGAGTTAGAAGAGGTATTGATACAAACACAGGAGATGTTAGATATGGCTAGTGAACTATTTGAAAAGAGATTAGCTTTAACAAGACAACTTCTTGCAGTTGGTTATGGAAGAGTTTATTTATCTGAGTTAACAATATCTGAACTTGAAGATTTAATTAATCAAGACCCCGAAGAAATTCTTAGAGAAGAAGATTTAAAAGCAGAGCTAGAAATCATAGAACAAAAAAGAGGAAACGGAAGAGAACCTTTTATTCAGTTAGACTGAAAGGAAACTCGGCAGGAATCATTCCATAGCGCTGGAACTCGCAAGAGCAAAGGCGCTCCTGCCGTTTTTTATTTTATAATGACTTAGGCGCAGACTTAGGCGCAATTTCACAAATGCACAAAGTAAAAGTTCTAGCCCTTTTTTGAGGTCAAAATTAGAGAATTTTTTAAAGTTTTTTTAAGAAATCTGAAAAGCCCAATGTTTATAGGCTTATTTTTATAATAAATATAATAAAAGATTATGATATATGTAATCTTTGATTAAGATATTAGTATATGAAAAACATAATGGAAACCAAAAGCATATTTAAAAAGAATATTGATTTGAATGTAAGTGATTTTGCTTTTGAGGGAATGATTCTTCTACACGAACAATATGATGATGAGGGAAATAAAAAAGATTATACAGCAGAAAAGTGCTTTACTTGTGGTGCTTGGACTTTAACATTCGTTAAATTAAACAATATTGGCGACAATGAACACCCACAAGAAATTAAAGTAGGACAAAGTTGTGCAGAATATTTTGAAATGCCTGACAATTTTTCAGCACTTGCCTTATCAGAACAAAGAGCAGAAATTGCTCAAGCAGAAAGAGATAGACAAAAAGTAGCTATTGAAAAACTATATAAGACAGAACCTGAACTAGCACAAATGGGAGAATTTTTATCCGAGATTAGCGATTTTAGTTATAGTTTCAAAAAAATTAAATATGATTTAACAAGTGAGGAAATCCAAGAATTAAAAGATGAAGCAGTAAAAGTTTGGGGAGAAATTGTAAAAGGAGAACAAAAAGAATTGAGATTAAGCACAAGAGTTCAACTTGAAAATGGTTTACAAGAAATAACAGGAACAGTTGAAAAAATTTATTGGAAAGAAACTCAATGGGGTGGACAAGAGAAAGTTGTTCTTGAAGTAAATGACAATACTTTATTTGTAAATAAAACAAAAGCGTTTACAGGAGTTGAAGAGGGAGATGTAATCACAATAGATTTAGAGGTTACAATGTTTGAAGAAAATCAATTTGGAGAAAAAAAAGAAACTTTTACAGGTTATGCAAAAGCTGGAAGAAGAAATTTAAAAGATTATAAAGGAAATGGTAAATGGACTTCAGATTTAAAAAACTTAGATGATTTAAAACTTCATTTAGAAGAACTAAAAAAAAGAGATGAAGAATGGGAAAAAGAGGAAATATAAAATGGATACACAATTTTGTAAAAACATAACTATCAATCTTTATACAAGGGAAACAGGAACTTGCGGTCAGAAGCTAAGCGAACTATTTACACCTTACGCAAAAGAATTATTTACACCAAACTATTGCTTTGAATGTGAAGCTTTCGCAAACAATGAGGATAAGTAAATGAGTTATATATCTGAAAAAGGATTCGCAGGCAAAGTAATGAACGAAGCTTTAGCTGTTGATTACGGAAGATTTAATAATGAATCAAAAGGTAAGGGAATAATCATTCAAGGAATAAACAATCCGAGCCAAGTTAAGCATAACGATTTGTTACTTTGTGATTTAGTAAAGATGATTGATGAAGCTTCAAAAGAACTTCGTAAAGCTAAAAGGAATAGAACAGATGTTCTTAATAATGAAATTAAGATTGCTCAAACAAAATTAGATAGCCTAAGAAAAGAACTAAGCGAAAGAAACAAACTTGATTAAATTTATTATTCAAAACTTTTTGAGAAAAGAATATCATCACTTCAGAGATTATGTTGAGTATAATAAATCCAAAATGCACCCTTTTGATTATGGAAACAACAAAAACAAAATAGAGTTTGATAAAAGAGTCGCTGATTTTAGGAAAAAGTATTTAAACCAAATTCTTTGCACGGAATGTTTTTATTATTATCCGAAAGAAGAAATGATTTATACAGACAAGCCGTATGTAGAAGTAGGATTAGATTCTGAATATTGGTTTTATTGTTCTAATGAATGTATTGATTACAGAAAGAATTTAAACAAGTTCGTTTAGCAATGCTAACATTGTCCTATGACAGAAAAAGCTAGCTGGAAAGAGGGAAGCGCTCTTGTCCGAAACGAAAAACTAATAGATACATTACTAGATTCAATTGCAAGTGGAATGTATGTTAACCTTGCGTGCCAATCAGTTGGAATAGATACATCAACCTTATATCAATGGAAGAAAAAAGGTCAACAAGGAATCCACCCTTACGATAAAGTATGGAAAAGATTACAAATAGCTGAAGCTAAAGCTATTGAAAGAAGATTAAATAGAATTGATGAAGCAGGTCAGAATGGTAATTGGCAAGCAGACGCTTGGTATCTTGAGAGAAGATATCCTCACTTGTTTGGCAAGAGAGATACAATTGCAATAGAATCCGAAGATAGACCTAAAGTTACGCTAAAGTGGGCAGACGGAAATATATTGGAGAATGATGAAGAAGAAGATATTAAAGTTCTTGAGACAAAAGAAGTTGTTAAACCCGAATTGGAAGAAAACAATGATTGACGATTACAACCAAGAGTTTGAAAAGATAATAGATTTTAATGATTTAGAATATCTTGAAGATTTTGATTCTTTAAATCCTGAAGAGTTTGTTCTTCCTGCTGTTATATTTATTCCAAAAATAATTGATAATAATGTTATGTACACATCTATTCCAGTTGATGTTAATTTAGTTGAATCATTTCTTATTTGGATTACAACTGAAGAATAATGCAATCTGCATTAGAACAGACGGCAGTTGGTGGTTATGAAATTACTTTACCCGCATTACACGAAGCACAAAAGGTTGTAGCAAGTTCAGATTCACGATTTATTGTTTTATCTGCTGGTCGTCGTTGGGGAAAAACTAAGTTAGGCGTTTGGCTTTGTCTTAAATACGCTTGGCAAGGAAAAAGGGCTTGGTGGATTGCTCCCTCTTACTCAATGACTAATGAAGCTTGGGCTGATTTAAGAAGTATTGGTATTGAATATGGAGTTCAAGTAAAAGAAGCTGAAAGAACTATTATTACAGCAACAGGTGGTTCAGTTCAAGTTCGTTCTGCTGATGACCCAATGAAATTAAGAGGTGCAGGTTTAGACTTTGTTGTTTTAGATGAGTGCGCCTTTATGAAACCTCAAACTTGGTCTGAAGTAATAAGACCCGCTTTAACAGAAAAAAAAGGTTCAGCTTTATTCATAAGTACACCTAAAGGTTATAACTGGTTTGAAAAACTTTATTCTGAAGCAAATCAGTTAGAGAACTGGGAAAGATTTACTTATCCAACTATATCAAATCCTATTATTGACCCTGAAGAGCTTGAGTATGCTAAAAAAGAGATTGGTTCATTTCTTTATTCACAAGAATACGAAGCTCAGTTCATTGAAGCAACTGGTGGTTTGTTTAAAGCAGATTGGTTTAAGTTTTATTCGGTTGAACAGTTTGGTAAAAAGGTTAAATACAGATTAAGCAAAGACAGAACAGTTAAATTAAAAGATTGTAGAAGAGTTGCTACTGTTGACCTTGCAACATCAACTAAACAAACTGCTGACTATACAGTTATTACTTCAGTTGCGATAACACCAAATAACGAATTAATTATTTTAGATATAGACCAACAGCGTTTAGAAGCTCCCGATATTATTCCGCTATTAGAACAAAAAGTAGAACAATATGATTTACAATATATAGGAATAGAAAAAGCAGGGTATCAGTTAGCTTTTATACAAATGGCTAAAAGACAAGGCTTAAATATTCGTGAACTGAAAGCAGATAGAGACAAAGTATCAAGAGCTTATCCTTTAGTTGCAAAAATGGAATCGGGAGATATATATTTTCCGAAGAATGCAATGTGGATAAGTAATGTACAATCAGAACTATTAAGGTTTCCTGAAGCAGAACACGACGATATTGTTGACTCATTAGCTTATGCAGTTTTAGAAACTAAGAGGCGAAAGACTTTAAAAGCGTGGTAATGTTATGTACAATAGAGACGCAAGGTAGCTTGGTTGTGCCTTTTAGGGTTGCGTCCACAACCTTGCCCTTGCATAAGAGATAGGTAATAATGGCAGAACGAAGAAGCTTTAGAGATATAATTTCTAATATCAGATATACAGATAATAGAACGAGTTACAAAAGAAGTACGGGTTACGATTTTCTTAGAGATGACCCAAATGACAGCGCTTATGGAAGCAACTTATCTTTTATTCAGGGTTATAACACAAGAGCAGGAGATTGGAATGTTGAGGGACTTGGAAACGGTCAATCTAACTCAGCAGTAGTCGCTTGCTTACAAGTCTTAGGTACATCATTCTCAGAAGCAGAACTAAAGGTTTATTTTGAAAATGAAGTAGGAGAACTAGAAGTATTTCCTAAACACCCGCTATCAAATCTATTTAAAAGACCAAATCCTTTTATGAGTGGAGATGTTGTTCAGAATTATCTTATTACAGCAATGCACATCTCAGGAGACGCTTATTTATTAAAACAAAAGAACGACGCAGGAGAAGTTGTTGCTTTATATCCTCTTATGCCTGAGAATGTTACGCCAAAAGGTTCAGAAGAAACATTAATAGAATATTACTCTTACGAGACAAACAATAAAACAGTTGCACTTGAAAGAGATATGATTGTTCACTTTAGATTAGGTTTAGACCCTAGCAATCATAGAAAAGGTTTCTCGCCATTAAAAACTATTCTTAGAGAGATATACGGAGATGAATCTGCTGGACAGTTAGCAACAGCGTTATTAGCCAATATGGGTGTTCCAAGTTTCTTAGTTACTCCTAAAGACGAATATGGTTTCTCGGAAGAAGAGGGAGAAGCAATCTCTAAGACATTCCAAAGAAAAGTAGCTGGTAAGAATAGAGGTAAGCCATTAGTTCTATCAGGTGGTGTTAATGTAGAGAAGCTTGCATTTAGTCCTAAAGATTTAGAGATAGGAGCTTTAAGAGAAGAGTTTGAGTCTAGGGCTTCTGCTGTTCTTGGTGTTCCTGCTATTCTTGCGGGATTACAAGTCGGATTAAAGAATGCTACTTATGCTAATGCTAAGACCTTAAGAGAGTTCTTTACAGAACAAAAGCTAATACCTTTATGGAATTTAGTTGCGGGAGAGATATCTGCTCAATTGTTACCTGATTATACAGAAGCAGATAAGTTAGTTACTAAGTATGACCTTACTGATGTTAGAGCCTTACAAACAGATACTAATGAGATATACGAAAGAATGAATGTAGCTGTTCAAGGTGGTTGGGCTACTGTTGCTGAAGCAAGGCAGGCAGTTGGATTACCAATAGATACTAACCAAGATGTTTACTTATTAGGTACAGAAAAGGTTATTGTTCCTGCTGATATGTTAAAAGAACAAGAGTTACAAGTAGAAACTCCGCAAGAACAACCAGTACAGAACCCTTTAGCTTCGCAAGAAGAACCTGAGACTTCCTCGCAAGAGAATGCTGAATACAAAGTAATAAAAGAGATAGACGGAGAGTACTGCGTTATATCTGAAAGAACTGGTAGGAATATGGGTTGTTACCCTACTAGGAAGCTTGCTCAGACAAGACTAGACCAAATACATAGATATTCTAATGATAAAGTTGCGCTTGAAAAGGATATCTTTACTACACAAGAAGAAGCAGAGAATAGAGCTAAAGAGTTAGGTTGTTCAGGTTTTCATACTATGGAACAAGATGATACTACTTACTATATGCCTTGTTCTTCTCACGATAAGTATGAAGAGTTGGTTGAAGATAATGACTCAGGAGAATACTAATACTTCTTTGGCTCGGGATAAATCCCTCGCCAAAAAGAACCCCTTATCTACATCTACATATAAGGAAGTAAACAATCAATCTTCTTCTCTTACTGTCTCTTCTACTACACACTTAGTTGATTCTATTGATTTAGAGGTGGAGGTAGACCAACATAAACATCAATTCTATAAAAAAGGAAAGTACGACGACATAGATTTCTCAATACCTAAAGGCGTTAAGAGACAAGCAGAGAGAGGACTAGGTTGGGTAGGAGAGTATAGAAGAGGTGGTACATCAGTAGGTAGAGGTACTGCTAGGTATCTAATCAATAATACAAAAGCCTCGCCACAAAAGGTTAGACACATTGCTAGATACTTCCCTAGACACGAGGGAGACTTAAACAGTCCTGACGCTAGAAGCGGTAAGATAACTAATGGTGTTATAGCTTGGGCGTTATGGGGTGGTAACGCTGGTAGACGCTGGTCTGAGAAGTTGGTTCGGGCTATGAACAAGAGAGATGAAAAGGCAGAGACAGCAGAGGAACTACTAAGAAGATATCATCTACTCAAGCTACAAGAGACAGAGTACATAGAGAATAGGTTTGAGAGTGTAGAAGTAAAGCAGTCTATCTATAAGAACTATGAAGCTTTGATAAAGAACTGGAACGCTTGGCTTACGAACTACTATGTCAATCTCTTGCGTAATCAAAATAAAAAAATCGTGGAGATACTGGGGAGAGCGAAAAATAGCAGTGCGCAAAAAAATTCGTTTTTGAGAACAGGTTCTTTATATCAATTAGATAACTATATAGACGAGAGTACTCAAGAATGGGCATTAGATGTTTATGATATATATACATCAGTAATTACAGACTTTACTTTATTTCAACTAGGTTTACTTCTTCCTGAATCTTTTAAGGGTATTAGTGAGGTTGAGCAAGTAGGGATTTTTAAAGCAAGACGAAAAACAAAACGACAAGTTATCAATGAGGGCTTTTATCCAATTAGAGCAGGTGGACAAGTTGTAACTCCTTATACTCCAGTTACTAGAAACAGAGACGCTATTGCTTACTTGAACAATAGGTTTGATACTATCTTTCCTGATATGGCTAAAACGACTAAAGCTAATTTGAATAGAGCAATCAGAAGAGGATTAGATACTGGTAGAGAGTTAGGACTGACTGGGGACGCACTCTTTGATTATGTAAATGCAGAAGTTACAGACACCTTACCGAAAAAACATCTTAAGAGAGCCTCGACTATTGCTAGAACCGAAGCTCAGTCTCTTGGACAGTTTGGACAATACAACCTTGTTAAAGAAACTGGCATACCAGTTGTTAAAGAATGGATATGTTCTTTTGTTAGGTCAAGAGATACACACATTAGAGCTGACGGACAAGAAGTAGGAAGAGATGAAGATTTTAGAGTTGGTGGTTATCCAGCTAGTTATCCTGCTGACCCTAGACTTCCAGTAGCAGAAGTAGCTAACTGTAATTGTAATGTGATTTACAAAACCCGTAGGTTGTAAGTAACGACCCAAAAAAATTTTTTTTACTTCGTAAAATAATCAATGATTGCTTGGGTTTATATAAAATAAAATATTATAAATAAGCTTGCATATAATTAAAGATTATTTAATATAAGATTATGGAAAAAACAAAGGAGAATAAAATGGATTCCGTAGATATAGAAATAAAAGTAGAAGAAGCTCAAAGAATAGTTACAGAGTATCTCAAAACCACAATTGAAATATGCGTAACTAATGCTCTTGAAGATGAGAATGACTTACAAGAATATGATTGGCATAGGATTGCTAAATATCTTTCCAGCGAGATTGTTGAACAAAAAAGTCATTGGAAGTTGTAAAGATGTTAAAAGCAAAACCAATTAGATTCTACGAGGTAACTAATACACCAATCTTGTTTGCACCTAATGCAAGTATTGTAGTTCCAATTGCAGATGACGATATTGAAATACAAGCAAAGGCTATAAATCACTATAAAGAATTTAGTAAAGATTTACTTAAGCAAGTAACTAAATGGGAATTTCCAACGCATTTTGATATTAGCGAGTATTATCTTTCAAAATCATCAATAGTTGATACAGATGAAATAATTCATAATCCAATTTCTATTAGGGCAAATAAAACTAAAACCCGTTCTCAAAATTATCTCATATACGGAAAAGAAGAATTAGAAAAAGCAAAAGGAGATACGCTAGAAGAGAAAGTCGATAATAAAATGGGAGAATTTATAAAAGACTGGAGCTTAGAATTTACAGAAATATTAAAAGAGCAAAACTTTGTTTGGGCTATTCCAAGTTATGAAAACTCTTTTTATTATTTTGGACACCCAATGGAAACGCAAGAAAATAGTAAAGTCTCAAAATTACATCAAAATAGTAAAGGTGTTTATGTTGAAAGATTAAAAAGAGATGACGGTTATTTATTAAATATATTTCCTTTTGAAAAACAAATGGTTGACAAAAAAAGATATGTTACTCATTACGGGTTAACTTCAGAAGTTTTTCTCGACGAATTTGGAAGAGTAACTTTATATAGACCACAACCAACAATTCTTATGTCTTATGTGTCAGTAAATTCAGATGTTTCTAATCTTATTAATGAAAAATTAGATAAGGGAACAGAGTTACAGGCAAGTATATTTGCAGGACTTAATGCAGAACTATTTGAAAGATTCTATGAGGTTTATCACTTAATAGAATTATTTGCATTAATGAACATAAAATCAGAATATGAAATATTAGAATATTCAGATTCTAAACCTACAAAAAAATCACGCAAGCAAGCACAAAGTAGATTTAAGGTTCGAGAAGAAGAAATGGTATTTAAAACTTTAAAAATTAATTCGAAGCTTGGTATTAAGAATGATGACGGCGAATATGAAAGACTTACCTTTGGTGGACTTAAGGAGCATACGAGAAGAGGTCATACAAAGACTTACACTCCTGAGCGACCAAGATTTAATAAACCACATAAAAACAATATCGGAACATTCTTTTATCCTGAAACACTTGTTGGAGATTCAAGACTAGGAATTGTTCACAAGGATTATAAATTTGAGGAAGAGGAATAATGATTTATCAAAAGAGAACTACTTTTAAATTTGATTGCATAGAATGTCATTTAGAATTAGAAGTAACACATTTATTTTGGTCTGCTTTAGAATGTTTATTCTGTAAAGCGGAAATAGAACAAGAAGATATAAAGTTAAAGGAGAATAATGTCTGAACCAATAATAAAGAAAATAAAAATAATCTTTACTGGCGAGATGACTTATCTATGTAATGAT
>VTLG01016547.1_pt1 | contig 25554 bp, 36 predicted proteins | sample 4694571 | NCBI WGS metagenome assembly VTLG01 (sample SAMN12604809, study PRJNA352737) | marine metagenome | biome: ENVO:00000447; feature: ENVO:00000209|ENVO:00000569|ENVO:01000036; material: ENVO:00002151; isolation source: viral sequences binned using virsorter ...
ATACATCTACACAAGACGATATGTTTATTAGATTCTCAGATCAAGAAGATATAAATACTTATACACCTACCGCAACCAATACAGCTGGTACACAAAGACTGGCCGACGGATCACAGATCAGAGGAGCAATCAGAGGTCGTGATGCAATTTATGTTTGGACTGATACAGCGTTATTCACACAACGTTTTGTTGGTCAACCATTTACGTTTGCATTCGCACAAGTAGGAACTAACTGTGGACTTGCAGGACAGAACGCATGTGTTGAAGTTGATGGTGCTGCATATTGGATGTCAGAAAATGGTTTCTTTAGATATGCTGGTAAACTAGAGTCGTTACCTTGTTTAGTAGAAGATCACGTTTATGATAACATAAATTTAGAATCTGGTAATCAAATGGTATCAGCAGGATTAAATAATTTATTTGGTGAAGTTATGTGGTTTTATCCAACAACAGGATCCTCTGTTGTAAATAGAATGGTTGCATATAACTATTTTGATTCATCACCACAAAGACCTGTATGGACTGTAGGTACTTTAGCTAGAACCATGTGGGAAGACTCTGCAATATTTGGTAAGCCACACGCATTAGAATATGATGCAGCTACAGATACATCTTTTGATGTTGTAGGCAATACAGAAGGTAGAACAACATACTATGAACATGAAACAGGAACTGATCAAGTTAAAGGTGGAAGTGTAACAGCTATCACTGCAAACATTGCATCTGGAGATTTTGATATAAGTCAAAGAACAACTGCTTTGGGTCAAACAACCGGTGCTGCTGATCTTAGAGGTGACGGTGAGTTTATAATGAAGATAAGAAGATTTATACCAGATTTTATATCTCAAACAGGTAATACACAAATAACATTACAATTAAGAAATTTTCCTAATGATAGTCAAGCTAGTTCATCTCTTGGACCATTTACTGTTTCATCATCTACACAAAAAGTAGATACACGTGCAAGAGCTAGGGCTATTGCATTAAAAGTAGAAAACACATCTTCAGCTCAAAGTTGGAAATTAGGAACTTTTAGATTAGACATACAACCGGATGGACGTAGATAATGGCAAAGATAGTACAAGTATTAACAAGACCAAGCGAAGAGTATGATTTATTTACAGCAGAAGCACAGGTAAGAGATCTTGATGCAATTGTTGAAAAATTAAATACTACGTTTCAAGAAGAATTAAAAGATGAGGTAGAAGCATTTAACTTCTTTTTACAATAATGGCTAATAGTTTTATAAATAAAAAAGCAGATTTAACCACTACAGATTTAACTGTGCTATACACGGTGCCTAATTTTAAAACAGCTGTTGTTAAATCGTTATTGGTGTCCGATGATTCTGGGTCAGGCACAACGATAGATATTACTTTAGTTAATTCAAGTGGAACTATATTTAATTTATTTAAAAGTAAAAGCATTAGTGGAAACGCAACAACAGAACTTTTATCTCAACCCCTTGTAATGGAAGAGAGTGAAGTGTTAAAAGTACAATCTGGCTACGCGAACAGGCTGCACGTAGTCGCTTCAGTATTAGAAATACAGCCAAGAGAGGTAACAACATAATGAAAGACATCCCAGTGATAGAACCAAAAGAGATTATAACTACAATAACAAATATGAAAACAGGCGAAGTATATAAGGATGATGCTGACTGGAAAGCAAAAGGTATACCAGAATCTGACATAAGAAAAGATGTAAGAGTGATCATGCCCAGCCTTGATTTATTTGGAGAAACAAAATAAGATAGATAGATGGCCATAACAAGAACTCAAATCGCAAAACAACTATTAGCACAAGGTGGAAGAACAGGTTTCTTTTCAGGAGGTATTAGAGAGGGAGATAACATATCTCCCGGTACATCTGTAGGAGGAAATACAAGAGGAGGCACTGGTAAAGGTAGAGATACAGATTTTCAACAAAGAGGAGTTAGTAAGCGAGAATATAATAGAAGAGTTGCAGAGGGAACAACAGGTAGATACAGAGGATCGGATAGTCCATTAAAACCACCACAATTACGAAAAGATAGACGTTTTATTCCAACACCTGTGCCAAAAGGAATAAATTTTTTTGATAGAACTAGAAATAAGTTAATACAATCAAGAATAAATAGAGATAAACGTCTTGCATTACAAAGACTTGGTTTGATACCAAAGACTGGATTTAAAGGTTTTATAGGTACAACAATTGATGCACTAACAGGTAAGATTCCAGAACAATTTGAATTAATGTCGGAAGAAGATTTATTAAATATTGCAACAAGCGGACCATATCTTTCTCAACAAAAAACAAAAGGTGACGTATCTCAATTTGCTTCTGGAAAAGATTTACTAGGAAGAGTATTTGAAGCAGAAGATTTATTAAGAAAAGGAGATATGACACAAACTAAATTTGACGAATTATTTCCTGGACCAAATATACCAGATGACAGAGACGGACCAGAGGATCCGTGTTTAGGACCTAACCCACCAGCATATTGTTTTGTAGGTATTAGATCGGCTGCACCAAGAGTTGAAGACACAGAGTATGAGAACCCTTTATCAAAACTAACACCAAGAATTGCAGGATCACAGTTTGCAGCAGCAGGTGGTGGCATAGCTAGTTTGGAAGATATGGACAGAGAGGGATTTTTACTGGGTGGTATAGCAAAAGGATTAAAGAAAGCTGTGAGAGGTGTTAAAAAACTTGCAAAGTCACCAATAGGTAAGGCTGCATTAGGTTTTGCTGCACTTCAATATGGTGGTGGATTAGGTGGTCTTATAGATAAATTTAAAAATTTAAGCACACTTCAAAAAGTTGGATTTGGAATTGGTGCCACATCACTGGCAGCAGGCGCGATGACACCAAAAGAAGATAAATTTGATTTAGATTCATATTATGCATCAAGTCAAACAGGAGATGCAGAACCATTTCCTAGAATCGCAGGATCTAAATTTGATTTCTATGGTGGTCGAATACCATCAGCTGATGGTGGTAGAATAGAATACCAAGAGGGATCTAAAGAACCAGTGGCCAAAAAGACAATGCCATTATTAGATATGGATGGCAAAGAGATGGATCTAAGAGAAGACGGTGGATTTGTGCCTATTGGACGTATGGAAAAAGCAGACGATGTTCCTGCAAGATTATCAAAGAATGAGTTTGTATTTACAGCAGATGCTGTTAGAAACGCTGGCGATGGAGATGTAGACAAAGGCGCAGAAGTTATGTATAACATGATGAAGAACCTCGAAGCCGGAGGTGACGTATCTGAAGAATCGCAAGGCTTAGAAGGCGCACGTAAAATGTTTCAAACATCGCAAAGATTAGAGGAAGTATTATAATGGCAACAGAAACTGTAATAAATCGACCCGCACCGTTTGTAGAAGATATAGGTAAAAAATTATCAGAACAAGCTTTAGGATTACAAAATGTCCCTGTAGTCACTACAGGTATTGGTGGTATTACAAGACAAACGGGTGAGACAGATGAAGGATTTAAAGCAAGACAAGACGCTGCAAGAGCTTTTACAACAAGACAACAAAATTTAGCAGGCATCGCACCACAAGTTGCAGGTCAAGGTGCATTACAACAAGAAGCTCAAAGAAGAGCAGTATCAGGTTTAGGTTCCTTTGAACCTTTTGTTCAAAGAGCACAAGCTCAAGCAGAGCTAGCATCTGGATTAGGAACCTTAGCTCTTGGACAAACGGCAGGAGTTGGAACAGGAGCACAAGCTTTTCAACAAGACGTACAAGATTTTATGTCCCCTTTTCAATCTCAAGTTATTGACGCTACGTTAGCAGAGTTTGATCGTAACAGAGCCATACAAGAACAACGTATACGAGATCAACAAACAGCTTTGGGTGCGCTCGGCAGTGGTCGAGCGGGAGTGCAACTCGCAGAGTTTGGCACAGGGGCTGCGAGAGAACGTGCATTATTACAAGCCGGTCTCTTGCAACAAGGTTTTAATCAGGCAGCAGCGCAAAGACAACAAGATATACAAAATAGATTTGGTTTAGCACAAGCTACACAAGGTTTAGGTCAATTTAGATCTGGCCTTGCAGGTCAACAAGCACAATTAGGTGCAGGATTACAGGGATTACAAGGAACAGATATTTCACGTTTAGGTCAGTTGGGCGCACTGAACCAAGCGCAACGACAAGCTGAACTAGATGCAACAAGAGAAGCTACTAGAATGGCAGCATTCCAACCACAAGAAGAATTAAATAGATTTGCAGATATCACAACTGGTATCATGGGTGGAATGAGAGGATCAGGCACAACAACACAAAACATACCTAATCCTACACCATTACAAACTGCATTGGGTGTTGGTACAACACTTGCCGGTATCTATGGTGCAATTAAAAATCCAAGTGGGATAAGATTTAACTTAGGTGGATAATGAACAGAGTATTAAAAAGACCGATGTTTAGAATAGGTGGATCAGCAGGGACTGGTATTACATCAGGACTAGATCAACCAAGAAAACAATATGCAAATGGCTCTGAATATAATTTTGAAGACTATCAAAGAGAGAGAAGAATGATCGAAGAGATGATGAGACAAGAACAATTACGAAAAGAAATGGAATTAGATTTAAAAAAGAAAAAAGTTAGAGAACAAAAACAAATGGCGGCTGATGGTGGTAGAATAGGTTATGCAAACGGAACAATGCCTAACTTTGCGTTGAGTGGTTTACCTGGTTTTGCAACATCTCTTGGTTTAAATCTTTTAAACACACCACCACGAGGTAATATATTTCAAACTATAGGTGCAGCTGCAGAGGAGCCGTTTAATAGATTACAGGCTCAACAAACAGAAGCGATGAAAACAGCAAGTGACAGAGCATTTGCAAGAGAACTAGCAGAGGAAGAAAGAGAGTTTGAATCAGGACAACTAGAGAAAAAATTAGCTGCGCAAGAGAGAATAGCTGGTATGAAAACAACAGATACAACTGAAAGAATACAAGCTATTGCAGATACAAAATACGAAGGTGATATAATCAAAGCACAAAGAGAAGTTAATTTTGCAACTGAAACATATCCTACTTTAACAGCTGAATATGGACAAGAGTCAGTGGCCACAACTGTAATCGACTCTTCTGGTTTACAAAAACAAAAAGATCTTGATAGATTTGTAAATGCTAATCCACAATTAATTCGTCAGGTTGTCTATGATGTTGCAACAGGCAAACCCATGAAGTTTGTAAAAAATACAGTAACAAATAAATTTGAATTAATACCAGCAAATCCTGAAGATATAGATACAACTGGTGATGATATGCCACCACCAAAAACTCCAGGGTTATTTAATAGACCAACAAAACCAGGAAAAGAATTAAAAGAAATTTTACCAGATTTTAGAGACCCAGACACAGGGTTTAATGAGGACTTCTATCAAAGTTAGGAGTTTTAAATGGCAAAATATGTCCCAATATCAACAGCAGAACTAAACAACGACAGTAGTATATTTTCATCTGTCGCTGCAGGTTTTGCATCAGGTATTCTTAAAACTGTAGAGGGAGTCGTATCTCTAGGCGCAGAACTCATTGACCTTGGAGCAGATACAAACAAAGCGGCAGAAGTAGAGCAATTTTTTGATGACGTAAACATATTTGAGGATACAGCACAAGACAGAGTCGCTGGTAAACTTGTAGAAGTGTTTACACAGATAGGTATACCAGGTGGTGTTGGTTTTAAAGCTGCAACTAAACTAGCTGATAAAGCAATTAAAGCAAAGAAAGCTGGTAATTACGCTAATTCAAGATCTAAAGCCATTCAAGATGGCATGAAAACAGCACAATCATTAAATGATAGAATACCTGGTAAAACAAAACGATTTGTAGCTGGTGTATTTGGTGGTGCAGCTGGTGAGACTTTAGTTGCTGACGTGGAGGATATTGGAACGTTTGGTGATTTTTTTGATGGACCAACAGCAATAGATGATAGAGAAACTTTTGGTAGAGAAGAGGCAGGCAGAAGAATATTAAATAGATTAAAGTTTGGAACAGAATCTATATTTATTACACCGTTTGTTTATGGTGTTGGAGCAGGTGGTAAAGCTCTTGCAAAAAGAGGCAAAGATCTTGCATACAGTGATAGCGCGTTTGAGAGATGGGTAGATAAATACATTGGCTCACCATTTAGACCAAGAGGTGATCTACCAACAGAGGTTTTTGAAGCAGAGATGGCAAAGGCTGGACTAAAAGCAAGAGATACGTTTAGAGCAAAAGAAATTGTAGAAAACATAACAAGAGAAGTAGATAAAATATTTCCTAGTACCGGTAAATTTTTTGATACAACTACAAACAAAGAGCAAGTAGATTTTTATAAAAAATTAAACGACGTGTTGTTTGAGGGTGATTTAAGTAAACCAATAAATCCAAAAGCATCAGATGATTTGATAAAATTGTTAAAACAAAAAGAAATACCAGAAGAATCAATAACAAACATAGTAACAAATCTAAACAGTGCAAGAAACGAATTTACTAATCTGATTGATATATTAAATAGAAATGCAGGAACAAAGATTGCTGCAGGTGCAAAAGATTTACAAAAAATAATGAAAGATAGGATCGAGGGATGGCTGGGAGGCACATATAGAATATTTCAAAAGCCAAAAGGTTTATTTAAATTGTTTCAAAAATTTAAACCAACAGATGAAGCGTATGTAAATGCAATAAATCTATTTAGAAGATACCTTGCACAAACAGATCCTAAAAGACCTAAAGACACACCAATTGATTTAAGTGGCACAGACTATTATGAAAAAGCAAAATTTTTAGTTGATGATGTAATAAATCAGGTACAAATTAAAGGTAAACCTGCAGGTCTACCAGACATCACATATCAAAACGCTACAGCTATGTCTAAAAAGAAATCTTTTGAGGGCATACCAGGCAGAGGTAGTAAAGTATTTAGAGAATTGTTTGGTGAAATAAACGATCCAAGATATTCTATATTTAATGCAATGACTAATCTATCGTCTGTTGCAAGAACAGCTACATATCTTGATGATGTTGCAGCACAGAATAGAAAAGTACAACAAGAGGGTGGTAGAGGTTTTTTCTGGGACACAGAGGATCTAGCAAAAGAGGCTGTTCAATCACCTACAACTGGTATTCAAATAGTTCCTCTTGATAGTGTGATACAAAAATTACCCGGTGGTAATACGATTGCAAACCCCTTGTCAGGTAAATATACAACAAAAGAGATAGCTGATGGTATTAGAAATGCAAACGATATCGGTGCAGGTTTAACATCTGTTATCAGAGGTAGAGAGGGTGCAAACCCTGCAGAAAAAGCGGTGACATGGTTTTATAGAAATCTTTTACTATTTCCAAAAGGTATATCACAACTAGCAAAAACAGTTTTATCTATACCTACACACCTACGTAACTTCTTTAGTGCTGGTGCATTTGCTGGTGCTAACGGTATATTGTTTGAGGGACTAACGAATCCTGGTCTATTAGCCAGAGCATTTAGAGAGGGTGTAGATACATCTGCGTTATTGAAACTTGGACCAAACTCTGCAGAAGCGCAAGCAGCTTACAGAGAATTATTAGAACTTGGTGTTGTAAACTCACAGGTGCAGATAGGAGATCTTGTTAATCTATTAAAAGATGCAACAGGTAATCCAGGTGTTGTATCTACAGATGCAATACTACGACCATTCATGACTAAGTTAAAAAAACTTGGTAGTTTCTTTCAGGGTAAATACGTTGCAGAGGACGATACATGGAAGATTACAAACTATGTGGTTGAGTTAGATAGATTAAAACAATCTGCAATAAAACAAGGTGTTGAATTAACAGATGATGTAGTTAGAGGTTTAAAACAAGAAGCAGCTAACATTGTAAAAAATACTGTACCAAACTATGCGTACGTTGGATCTGCAGTTAAAACAGCAAGAATATTACCAATTGGTAATTTCATGTCATTCCCTGCAGAGATGATTAGAACTACAACTAATATTGCAGAGCAAGGGTTAAAAGAGATGAGACATACACCAGCTGCAGGAGAAAAAATTATAGGAAGCACAGTTACACCGTATGTCAATATAGATGGTAAAGGTCTTGTTAAGAATAATAATCCTATGTACGCCACAGGATTTAAAAGATTGTCTGGTATGGCCACAACATTAGTTGTTGTACCACAGGTAGTCGTAGAGGGAGCAAAAGCTATCTACGATGTGACCGAAGATGAGATACAGGCGTTACGTCAGTTCGTGCCAGATTGGTCTAAAAACTCTACGCTTGTCCCTATCAGAACAGACGATGGTGAGTTACGTTATGTAGATTTTAGTCACAGTAATGCATACGATGTAATCGCTAGACCTTTTAGAACTTTAGTTAACAATATTATTGCAGGTGAAGCAACAGATCAAACATTACTATCTGGTTTTGTTGATGGTGTAAATCAAGCAGGTGCAGAGATAATGAATCCATTCATATCAGAATCCATCTGGACAGAGGCTGTAACAGATTTAACTGTCAGAGGTGGTAGAACAGCTGAGGGTAGACAACTGTACACGGAACAAACACCGGCAGGAAATAAAGCTGCTATTAGATTTTTACATTTAGGTATTGCACTTGCACCGTCGTATAGACAGTTTCAAAGATTAGGACAAGCTGCTTTTGGAACACCAACTAAACGTGGTGAAGAATTAAATATAGGACCAGAACTAGCAGGGTTTATGGGATTACGTCCTATCAAAGTAGACCCGTTAGATTCTATGGGTTTTAAAATTGCTGAGTATCAAACAGGTATAAGAAATGCTAGAAGAGAATTTACAGGTGGTTATTTTGGAATACTTAGAGGTGGTAGAATAAAACCAAATGATGTTATCCAAGCATATTACAACTCAAACAGAGCTAGATTTTTAGTTCAACAAGAGATGAATAAAAACATATCCGCAGCACAAATACTAGGTGTAAAAAAATCTGCACTACAACGTGAGTTTAAAGATAGACAATTAAGTGATGCAACTTTTAATAATCTAGCTGCAGGTAGATTTGAACCATACTTTCCATCAGAAGATATACAACAAAGGTTTAGAGAAATTGCTAGAGATCTTGGTGATCCAAACGTATTTACAGAGGTAAGACCAACGTTAAGATTGATGTTACAAGAGTTTAGACGTTTACCTTTAACAAGTGTCTTTGACTCTGATGTAAATGACTTTTTATTTGAAGAGTCTTTATTACCACCATTACCAAGCACGCCACAACCTGTCGTAGGAACACAAGCAAATGCACAACAAACAGGGCAAACAAATGAATTGACAGCGACAGAGTTAGCGTTACTATCTCCGTCTGAACAAATAATAAGGCTTAGAGATAAAAACAAAGGGACAGCATAATGGCGAGAAAATCGGCGTTACAAAAAATTGAATCACACGAGAAGCTTTGCAGAATAATGCAAAAGCAGACGTTTGAACAAATTAAAGAAATGCAGGATCGAATCAAAAGACTAGAGTATTGGATCGTTGGAGGCATGGGAGCCGTATTAATGATTTTACTAACAGATATAGCATGAACTTAACACGTAATTTCACACTTTCAGAATTAACTAAATCGGATACTGCAATCAGAAAGGGTATAAATAACAACCCTAGTCCTGAACAAATAGAAAAATTAAAATCACTATGTGAAAATATTCTTCAACCGGTACGTGACCATTTCGGCAGGGTCAAAATCACTAGTGGATTCCGTAGCCCAGAGCTGTGCCTTGCTATCGGTAGCTCTATAAATTCACAGCATGCCAAAGCTGAAGCGGCCGATTTTGAATGTCCAGGCGTAGACAACGCTGAGTTAGCTGATTGGATTCACAAGAACCTTCCGTATGATCAGCTTATCCTAGAGTTCTACACTCCTGGCGAACCTAACTCGGGCTGGATTCACTGCTCGTGGATTGAAGGAACACCAAGAGCCTCGTATCTACATGCGTACAGATCAGAGGGTAAAACAAAATATAAACCTGTATTAGGTAAAGCTAAAGATCTAGTTTAGATCCAGGCCTTTAACTCTTCACCAAGGACTTCAGATGCAATATTTATTTTATTTTTTAAAGCCTTCACAATCTTCTCGTCCACGGTATCCTCACAAATCAGATCGACATATGTCACTGTTTTCTTTTGTCCTATTCTGTGTGCTCTGTCTTCTGATTGTAATCTCTTTTCTAGGTCATAACCATTAGAAAAATATACAACGGTGTTTGCTTTTGTAAGTGTAATACCATAACCACCGGTTTGTGTTGTACCAACAATAAATCTACAATCATCACCGTTTTGAAATTTTTTAATATTTTCTTGTCTTTCTTCTTGTGGCGTTAATCCATAATAATCAACCACGGACCCCGGACCATACTCTTCACTTATGGCTTTTATAATTTGATTTACATCTCTCTGATAGTTAGCCCATATAATTACTTTGCCCTCTGCTTCTGCTAATACACTCATCAGTTCTGTAATTCTGTTATTTGGTATTAATTGTGTTGACCCATCATCAGCAGTAAAATGACCACAAGTTATTTGATGCAATCTCATAAGTTGAGTTAACACCGTCATAGTAGAGGTAACTTTACCATTTAATGTAGCGATAGCTTCTTTTTTCATTTGTTCGTATATTTTTCTTTGATCACTTGTAAGAACGATATGTCTTTTAGTAAAATTTTTAGGTGGTAAATCTAAACAATCTTCTTTTAATACTCTGTAAGAAAACCCTTGTAGTTTATCTGACAACTCTTTAAGATTTTGAAATGCGTGCACAACCTGTATTGATCTACCTCTAACATGCATAGTTTTCATTTGAGCATATCTATTTCTAAAAGAATAATAAGAAGAGTGATTTAAAAGAAAAGGATCTAAAAATTCACACTGTGTGTATAGATCCAATGGATTTTTTGTAACAGGTGATCCTGTCATAATACGTCTATACTTAGAATAATTTCCAAGTTTAATAATATTTTTTGTACGTTTTGCAGTAGGTGTTTTTATAGTTGTGGATTCATCAATAGCCATTAATACTTTATGTGAATTTAAAAACTTACTAGCAAACTTTATACCTTTTTCTGTGCTAAACGCCTCGACATTCATGACCAAAATATGTAGAGCAGTTTCTATTTCAAACAAAGATTTTAGTTTTTCTTGTTGTTTTTTTGTAATATTTGGTTGCCATAATACTGTCACATTCTCTATGTGGTCTGGTAAGTGCGTAGGTATCTCTTGCTCATACCAGGTTTTTACAACACCTTTTGGAGCAATAATTAATGCACCATCTATTTTGCCTTTATCATAAAGCATGGCCATATTATCGATTAATACTTTTGTTTTACCTGTACCCATTTCCATAAAATATGCGTACGTTTCTTTATGCCATGACTTTTCTAAAGCAGTCATCTGATGCTTATACGGCTTAGTCTTAAATCTATAATTCATCTTTCTATTGACATTAATATAAAGGATGTTATATGATTTGTCAATGTCAGAAAGTAATAAATACGAAAATTTAAAAAATAATTTTGTATCTACAGTTTATGTAATACAAGAAATCGCTGGAACCAAAGCAGGTAATCCTAAAATAAATATTATGGGTGCATCTAATTATGGTCAGTTTAAATTTTTATTACCAGAGTTTTCTCAAATAATTTTTTCTCCTGGTCCACTCGTGTATAAGTTGAGACAGGGTTTAAAAAATTTTAAGAAACGAGATTATTTACTACTTACAGGAGATCCTGCAATAATTGGTGTTGCATGTTCTATAGTGTCTGATATTACAGGAGGCAAATACAATTTGTTAAAGTGGGATAAACAAGAAAGAAAATATTATCCTATTGAAATTAATCTATACGAGAAAGGAGAAATAAATGACAATTGATTTTGAAAAAGACCAACAGGATGCAATAAAAAAGACTGCAGGTGTGCAGTCATTAGCAGACCAAGTTGAAAAATTAGAAGATCTTGAAGCAAGATTAAAATTGCAAGAAGATGAAATAAAAGGGACTAAAGCACAGATACAAAAAGTATCTGGAGATATCATACCAACTATGATGTCAGAAATGGGTTTAGCAGAATTAAAACTTCATGATGGATCACATCTAAAAGTTTCTACGTCGTACAAGGCACACATTACAGAGGCCAACAAAGAAGCGGCGTTTAACTGGCTTCGTGAAAATAACTTAGGTGATATAATCAAAAACGAGATATCCGTATCATTTGGGAATAACGAAGATAACAAGGCGGCTGATTATGCCGAACTTGCGAAGAGTCAAGGACTTCAACCGACACAAAAGATGAAGGTTGAGTCCATGACTCTGAAAGCGCTAGTCCGTGAGCGTATTGAGGCAGGTAAAGAAATGCCAACGGAAATCTTCGGGGTTTTCCCGCAGACTAAAACAACAATAAAAAGGAACAAATAAACATGAGCAAAGAAATAATAGGAAAAAAAGAAGGCGCATTAGCAGTCAACATGTTTGAAGCTGATGCTAACAAAGGTGCTGATAACATTACACAGTCAGATCTAGCATTACCATTCTTAAAAGTTTTAGGACAATTATCTCCTGAAGTTAATAAAATGGATGGTAAGTATGTTAAAGGTGCTGAACCTGGAATGATATATAATAGCGTTACCCAAGAGTTGTACGACGGCGAAAAAGGTATCAACGTACTTCCTTGTCATTACATAAAACAATATGTAGAGTGGCAAGATAGAGGTGTGGGTAGTAGTGGAGCGCCTGTAGCGATTCACAGAGCAGATAGTGATATCATAAGCACAACCACTCGTGATAAATCGTTGAAAGATAGATTACCTAACGGTAACTATTTAGAAACAACAGCTAATCATTTTGTATTTTTACTTGGTGATAGTCCATCAACAGCGTTAATCTCTATGAAATCTACACAGTTAGTTGTTAGTAGAAAATGGTTAACAACGATGATGGGTATTAAAATGCAGGGTAAGAATGGACTTTTTACTCCGCCAACATACAGCCACATTTACAATCTAAAAACTGTTAAAATGTCTAACGACAAAGGAAATTGGATTGGATGGGCTTATTCTAAAGTTGGTCCCGTAGAAGATGCAGCAGCTTATAAAATGGCTAAAGAATTTTCTGAAAGACTTGCTAAAGACGAAGTGCAAGTTAAACACGGCACGGAAGAGACAACAAAATCTAATTCAAATTACTAGATCCTAGGTGGTGGGCGTCGATGCGAGAGTGGAAACGCCCACTTATAAAATATGATTGATAAGTTTAAAAACATATTTGAAGGATTGGACCGTGCACATGGTGTCACTATTGTAGGTGAATCAAATGGTAATGGCACTAAAGTAAAAGGTAAGTCTTTTGTAAAACGTGAGCCAGTCACTGATGAATTATGGCAAAAACATTTAGATGGTGTTGATAGTCTGGGTGTCATACCAATTAATGATGATAATAAATGTAAGTGGGGTTGTATTGATATTGACTCTTACGCAGGTTTTGATCATCAAAAACTTATAAACAAAATTAAACAATTTAAATTACCACTGGTGGTATGTAGATCAAAGTCTGGTGGTGCACATGTATTTTTATTTACAACTAATTACGTATCAGCAGGTTTAGTACAAGATAAGTTAAATGAAATTAGATCTGTATTAGGTTATGGTGGATCAGAAGTTTTTCCTAAACAAAGAGAATTAAAATCGAAAGATGATACAGGAAATTTTTTAAATTTACCATACTTTAATTGTAGTAATACAACAAGATATGCCTTTCTCGAGAGTGGCGAAGCTGCTACACTAGAAGGTTTTTTTGAATTAATAGAAAGATATAAACAAGAGGACATTAGTACAATAACAATTAAAAGACCAGAGACACCATACTCTGATGGTCCACCATGTATAGAACTCATGGTGCAAAATAAAGTTACAGAGGGTGGTAGAAATAATGCGTTATTTCATTATGGTGTATATGCAAAATCTAAATGGCCAGAAAACTGGAAAACAAAAATAATATTATTTAACGAATCGGCAATGGCACAACCATTGTCAGATATAGAAGTAAACATTATAACAAAACAACACGAAAAAAAAGATTGGGGATATAAATGTAATGATCAACCAATGTGTAGTTTGTGTGATAAAAAATTATGTAAATCTAGAAAATTTGGCATAGGACAAGAAATAACATTTCCTAATCTTACAGATCTACAAGTTGTAGCGTTAGAGGAGCCATACTATTATATGAATGTAGATGGTGATAGATTGTATCTTGACTCTGCAAAACATTTAACAAACCAAAGTTTGTTTCAAGAAGAATGTGTAAAACAATTACGATTTAATCCACCAACACTAAAAACAAATGACTGGAAAAAACTTACAAACGTGTTGTTAGAGAACGCTGAGGTTACAGAGCCAGCAGAGGGAACAAGCACTAAAGATATACTACGAAATTATTTAGAGGATTATTGTCTAAACAGAATACAAAAAGATAAGATAGATGAGATAAAAACAGGTGGCACATTTACCGATGAAGGTTTTCATTATTTTGTGTTTGATAATTTTTATAATAAATTTTTACTAAGAAACCATTGGAAGATACCCTATCAAAGAACATCACAGATGCTGCGAGATAATTTAAAATGTTTTACTAAACGTGTTACGAAAGCAAAGATATCAGTTTTTGTAGTTCCACAGTTTGATAAAAAAGAAGACAATTACAAAGAAAAAAGTTACGTAAAAAAACATAATTACTAATGACACATATAATTTTTGGACCACCAGGCACAGGAAAAACAGAAAAGTTAATAAGAAAAGTAGAAAGTTACATTAAAGAAAATGTTGATCCAGATAAGATAGGATATTTTACATTTAGTAAAAATGCTACAGAAGAGGCTCACAAACGAATGTTTAAAAACTTTGGTTTAACTTTTAAAGATCTGCCTTATTTTAGAACTTTACATTCTTTAGGATTTAAACAGTTAGGGTTTGATAAAACAAAAGTAATGAAGAGTGAACATTATAAAGAAATAGGTAAGACTTGTGGGATAGAGGTTAAATTTGCATCTTGGAATGAAGATGAAGGAGGTATTTTTCATTCTGATTGTCCACACCTATCTTTAATAGAACTCGCAAGATCAAAAAATATTTCAATCGAAGAACAATATAATAAAAACGAACACACTGAAGATTTAGATATGACAGATGTTTTTAGATTTGCAAAAGAGATAAATAATTTTAAAAGAGACAGACCAGGCATGGTTGATTTTACAGACATGATAAATCAATTAGTAGAAACAAAAAAATTTCCTAAATTAAAAGTTGCTTTTGTTGATGAAGCGCAAGATCTATCTTTAATGCAATGGAAACTTGTTGAGGGTATAAAAAATAATTCAGACATGTTGTATGTTGCAGGGGATGATGATCAATGCATATATAAATGGCGAGGGGCAAACGTAGAAAGTTTTTTAAATTTAGAGGGTAGTAAAGAGATACTTACAAAGTCTTATAGAGTTCCTAAAGAAGTATTTAATACTGCAAATAAAATAATAAATAGAATACATAAAAATAAAAGAGTTCAAAAAACATGGATGCCTACAGACAAAAAAGGTTCGGTCGATTACCATGATGATATATCTCAAATAAAATTTTCAACTGGAGAATGGTTAGTGTTAGGTAGAGATAGATGGAAGTTAGACGAATTTGAACAACACTTCCAAGATCATAATATATTTTATGAAAGATCTAAAAAACATAACCCTTTGAAAGATAAATTTGAGGTTATAGATTTATATGAAAACAAATTAAAACAAGGTCAATACTTAGCTTATGATGAGTGTCATAGTATAAAAAAGAAAATGTTAAATAAACATTGGACTAATAAAATGTTTAAAGCGATGGTTCCAAACAAAATGTACAATATGGATATGCTTAAAAAAGATTTTGGTTTAAATACCGATGAACGTTGGCAAGTGGCTTTGTCAAGAATAGGTGAGAACGACACAATTAAAATAGAAGATTTATTAAAAAAAGGAGAAAGTTTAATAAAAGGTGCAAGAATAAAATTAGCAACTATACATGGTGTTAAAGGTAATGAAAAACAAAACGTCGTATTGCCTTTGTGTTTATCAAAATCTTCTTTAGAAGCTTATGAAATAGATGCTACAGATGAACATCGTTTAATGTATGTGGGAGCCACAAGATCTAAAGAATCATTGCACATAATATATCCAAAAAAAGGAGGTTATCAAATATGAGTAAAGTATGGGACAAACAGCACGGAGGATCACATTATCAAAAGTATAAAATTCAACCTAGTAAGTTTGTAGTTGAGAATGAGTTGCTATATCCTGAGGGTTGTGCTATCAAATACATTATAAGACATCGCGATAAAAATGGGAAAGAAGATATTTTGAAAGCAATACATTTTTTAGAAATGATAATAGAGAGAGACTATAGTGAAACAGATATTTAAACCACAGACAGAGTGGCTACCACCACAGGACTTTCCTGATCTATCTAGTTACAGTGAGATAGCAATCGACTTAGAAACGAAAGACCCTGACCTAAAAACTATTGGATCTGGATCTGTTATAGGTCGAAGTAAAATAGTTGGAATAGCTGTGGCTGTGCAAGATTGGAAAGGATATTATCCTATAGCGCATGAAGGTGGAGGCAACATGGATAAGAACATGGTCCTAAAATGGTTTCAAGATGTATTAAATACAGATTCAATTAAAATATTTCACAACGCTATGTATGATGTATGTTTTATACGTGCTGCAGGACTTAAAATTAATGGCATGGTCGTGGATACCATGATTGCTGGCTCTCTCGTGGACGAGAATCGCTTTCGATACGATTTAGGCTCTATGGGTCGTGATTACCTTGGAATAGGCAAAAACGAGGCTGTATTAAAAGAAACAGCGGACATTTGGGGTGTAGATGCAAAGTCAGAGATGTACAAATTACCTGCTATGTATGTGGGTGAGTACGCAGAGCAAGATGCAGAACTAACTTACAAACTATGGCAAGAAATGAAAAAACAAATGTATCACGAAGATGTCGAGGATATATTTAAATTAGAGACCGAACTTTTTCCCTGCCTCGTCGATATGCGTTTTTTAGGAGTGCGTGTAGATACTGAAGCAGCATATGAATTGAAGCAACAATTAATAAAAGAAGAAAAAGAATGCTTACAAAAAGTAAAAAGAGAAACATTAGTAGATGTTCAAATATGGGCTGCACGTTCAATTGAGAAAGTCTTTCAAAAACTAAACCTACCATACGACCTAACTGCCAAAACACGTTCTCCATCATTTACTAAAAACTTTCTGCAGAACCATCCACACCCAATGGTGAAATTGATAGCTCGTGCTAGAGAAATAAATAAATCTCATACTACATTTATTGATACCATACTAAAGCATCAACATAAAGGTAGAATACATGCAGAGATAAATCAACTTAGATCCGATCAAGGTGGTACGGTAACCGGTAGATTCAGTTACAACAATCCAAACTTACAGCAGATACCAGCACGGAACAAGGAACTTGGACCACGGATCAGAAGTTTATTTATACCTGAGGAAGGTTGTCAGTGGGGTTGTTTTGATTACTCACAACAAGAACCACGTCTTGTTACACATTATGCAGCTCTTGATGGGCTCTATGGTGTAGACGAAGTATTAGAAGCTTATAACGATGGCGAGGCAGACTTTCACCAGATTGTGTCTGACATGGCAAGCATACCAAGATCACAGGCTAAGACTATAAACCTTGGTTTATTTTATGGTATGGGAAAAAATAAATTACAAGCAGAGTTAGGTATATCAAAAGAAGAGGCTAATGATTTGTTTAGACTTTATCATGACAAGGTGCCTTTTGTTAAGATGTTAATGGAGAGTGTGATGAGTAGAGCCCAGGACAAAGGTCGTGTTAGAACGTTATTAGGACGTAGGTGTAGGTTTAATTTGTGGGAACCCAATCAGTTTGGAGTACATAAAGCTTTGAGTCATGAAGATGCACTCGCGGAACACGGACCAGGGATCAGAAGAGCGTTCACATACAAAGCATTAAATAAATTAATACAAGGATCAGCAGCTGACATGACAAAGAAAGCTATGGTTGATTTATACAAAGAGGGTATCATACCACATATACAAATACATGACGAACTTGATATATCAGTAGATAACAATGCAGATAAGATAAAAGATATTATGGAGTCTGCAGTACAGTTAGAAGTACCAAACAAAGTGGACTATGAATCTGGACCAAATTGGGGTACAATAAAGTGAGGTTAAACTATGGCTTATCTAAATGCAAACATACCAGTAGAGTATGCACAGATCAGGAGAGAGTATCTATATGATCTTAAAAAACATCACGGAGAAGTTGAAGACTGCATTATCTTTGGTGTTAGCTGTATTACAGGTCGTGCTCTTTTATTTCATGCTATTATGGAAAATGGTGCGATCTTTTATAGATTACCTATTACAGCTTTTATTCAAAGGGGCTTTCAACCGAACGATGTACCCATACGAAGACTTGATGAACTTCAGCTTTGGAATTCTTTTAGCTATTATCCTGCTGTTACTAGTTGGGATATACTAGAAGCACAATCTGGTAAATACATAGGCAAAGATAAAAAATGGCATTGGGGTCGTTACTTATTTACTGTTGACTTTGCACATCCAGAGCCTAATATACTCGACACTGATCATTCTGAGATCCCGCACGAGCATAAGTGCGCACACGTACTTGCATTAAACGATGGCAACTACGCAGCACAACCTAACAACAGATTAATATGGGATATACCGTCATTTACGGTAAAAGACCAAATACCTGATTGGAAGGTACAAACTAACTACTGGAACGTAGAAGACACACAACAGTGGCGAACGGAAGACACTGACAATTTCTTTTACGAGATGGAGGAAAAGAAAAATGATTGATAAAATTAAAAAAGCTATTGGCAAGATTTGGAGTAAAATCAAATCTCTTTTTACACCAAAGAAGCAATAATGATTGGGGGTTGTTATGGACTACAGGTTCACAGCAATACTTATAATTCTGTTATGTATACTAGCGTTTTGTGTAAAGCCACCACAACCGTTGCAAGTTGATCCAAAAGATATTATAATCCCATTACCAAAACCAAAACATGAGTAAGAAACCTTTAACAATATCTGAATCGGCCGCCGTGCAGATGCCTATGAAGACGGTAGCCTCGTTGATAATCATCGTTGCCCTCGGCACGATGGGCTATTTTCAGATTGTTGAAAGGTTAAACATAGCTGACACTAGAATACAGTTAATGGAAAAAGATTTGGCCGAAAATACGGAGTTCCGTATAAAGTGGCCGAGGGGGCAACTTCGGCTCGCTTCCGGCTGATTCAGAACAATTTATGATGATCGAAGATCTTTATAAGACCACGGATAAGCTTAACGCACATATAGAAAACATGGCATTGAACAAAGTAAACATCGAGTTTTTAAGAGGACAGATGGACAAGGTATTGATAGATATTGAAAAATTAAAAGATGCAAACAGAGAAATGAAATATACAAATGGGAGCTCACAATGATAGAAACTGTGATAGCCCTTCTTATGTTCTGGGATGGAGAGATCAAAGAACACAGAATACAAGAATCTATGGCTGCATGTTTACGTGCACGTCGTGTTGCAGAACGTGAGTTTAATCCTAACGTATCTTATAAATGCATACGTAGTGAAGCAGAGACAGAGATTTACATGGGTGAAAAATCAATCAAGAAACTACATCTTAAATGAAAATACAAGCAGAAATAGTTAATGGTATCTGTCCAACTTGTGATGAGTATACACCGTTAGTTGGAGTGACAAAACAATTTTATAGATGTTTAACCTGTGGTACAGACTTAGAACAAAAAGTAAATGGTGTTATAAGTTACATACCTCACTTAACTAAACAATCATTACAATCAGAGGTAGAAAAATATTTCGATGGCGAAGCGTAAATTTACAAACTTTGTACCACGTCCAAAGCCTCGTAAACGTCCAGGTAGACACACAAAAAATCTTAATAAATCTAAAAAACGATCGTATAAAAAATACAACCGACAAGGCCGTTGACAAGCATCCCAAAATATCCTAGTCTTTGGGTATGAAAGAAAAAACTATAACTATAAAAACAAACGAAATATCTCAACGACAATACTCAACACTGTTGTTGGAATTAAATATAATGAAACAACAATGGAGATCTTACGGCGTAAACTTACAACTGTCAGCTCCTAGTTTAAAAAAGATAATAGCTTTAGGTACGAGTAATGGATCTGATACTACTAAACGACGGACTATATAGTCTTATTCCAGTCACAAAACAGATGATGGATGGAATAGTTTTGACAAGCGACGTTAATTGTTTTGAGTTGTGTGACATACTTAGATTAAAACTTACAGGGTATGTAGATAAATTAAATCTACATATTATGAAAGATGGTAGCATATTTATTGGGTGTATGTGTAGATAATACACCTACCCTAAAGAGGGAAAAAGTAAGGGTAGGTAATGGTGAGAAGATTCTTGCCATTACCACACTTTAGCCACATTGTCAAATCGAGTCGTCAATCCTACACGTAAACTTAATATACATGCCGTATTTATTTATATCCTCACGGCCTATCTCTTCTAATTTTCTTTGTGCCTCTTTATACCCAAAGTGTAGGCAATCGTATTGTGTCCGAAATGTGTCAGGCCACGGATAAGGTGGCATGCACTCACCAGCAACACTAGAACAAATTATTAAACTCATTAATATTTTCATTGACAATCCTATAATATCACCTATATATGGGTTATTAAAATGAAAGGAAACACTTATGACAGACATGAGTAAATACAAAAATGTTTCTCTAACAAAAGAAACATACGCTACATTAGATAAGTTATCAAAGGTATTATTGCCCGATGCTAAGTTATCTATAGCAAAGACCATCGAATCAATAGCAAACGAAAAAGCGAAGAAGTTAAATGGCAAAATTAAAAAAGGGTAGAATCAGAGCGTACATCTGTGAGACATGTCACGGAAATGGGTATGTCAGGGTTGCAAAAATTAATGGTGATCCTGCAGTAGATTTTAGAGATAGAAGTGAGATCCACCAATGTTGGACTTGCGATTCGGAGGGAGAACTTTATGAGACAGTTGATGATAATCTTATTGATGACGGTCCTACTAACACATTGCACTAAATTAGAGTTTGATGGTTTTGACCCAACAACGACAGCGCTAAGATGGATTATGAAAAATGATACCAGAGACTGATAGAGCATACATCGCAGGACTCTTTGATGGAGAAGGCTCGATACATTTTAAACGTGGTATCGAGAAAAAGAAAAAACACAAAGGTAAAGGCCATCGTATATCAAACAGTCTACGTCTATCTATGGAGATAACCATGACAGACCAGTCTGTTTTAATCTGGGTGCATGAAGTCTTGGGTGTTGGAACATTGACCAAGAAACCAAGAAAGGGTAAAAGAAAAGATGGCACACCATATCTTATGCAATGGAGATGGCGTTGCACGTTTAGAGATGCATACTATGTCTGTTGTTTGATCTGGCCCTGGGCGCATACAAAGTTACCAAAGATTAATCAAGTCATTGATCATTATGGAAGACACGTAGTAAATGGTAAAGTAATATCTTTGGACGAATATAAAAAGGTAATGAGTTTAGAGTGATTTTAAAATTTTATTTGTGGGTTATGGGTTGGTCTGGACAATTAAGTGCATGGGCATGGCGTAAACAAGCTAAAATATTAAGGAGTAAAAGATGGAAAAAGAACAAATAAAAATATCAGTCAATACATTTAACTGGGGGCCATGTGTCACTAGATTTAAAATACAAGATGATTTTAGAAAGATATTGTTAGATGAAGCTAGAAAGTCAGAAGAAGATTTTAGTGATAGACTAGCAGGTCAGATAGCTAAAGAACGTGGATACAACGAAAAACAACGTGAGATAATTATACCATACCTATCACCATATCTTGGTATTTACGATGAAGCGTTTCAACGATATCAGAATAAAAAATACGAACACGGTAAACCGGAATATGCCTTGACTGCTTTATGGTGTAACTTTCAACGACAGTATGAGTTTAACCCACCACATGATCATGATGGTAAACTATCTTTTGTAATATATCTATCGATACCTGATAAATTAAAAAAAGAGAATGAAGAGTATAAAGGTAAAAGTTGTGGACCTGGAGGCATACAGTTTATGTATGGAGATGGACCTAGAGATGCTGTAACTTACATGTCATACTTTCCGAAAGAAGGAGATATGTTTATCTTTCCTGCGTGGTTGAAACACTGGGTTAGTCCATTTAACTCTGATTGTGTGAGGGTATCCGTGTCTGGTAATGTACATGACTCAGCACCATTATCACAGGTACGTAAAGGTATGTTAAAGAATGAAAAAACCGAAGATGAAAAGTATCTTGAAGAATTAAAGGAAAAACTATGACACCAGGTCAAGCGTTAGGTATGTTATTTGTAGGTGTAATGGCCTTATCAATAGGAGGTGCGGTAGCCTTTTTGATATTAAGAAAGGTATATCGAAGTATACATAGATCTAAAAGAAGGTTTGATGATTTAGAATGATGGAAGATAAAGATCTGTTAGAATACGAAAACATTGGTCGAAAGATAAAACGTAATAATAAATATACCTATGTCGATGCATCACGGATCGAGGACCAAGGAACACGGCTCTATGATGTAAATGGTACTAGACTTCCATCTGTGACTACGATATTAGGCAAAACCAAAAATCAAGAATTTCTAAAAGACTGGAAGGCTAAAGTTGGAGAACAAGAAGCAGAACGAATCAAAAATGTATCTAGTAGTCGGGGGACATCTATGCACAAATTCCTGGAAAACTATATCACAGGAGTGGGCTACGATGATCTTACAGCACTCGGACAGGAGGCGAAAGCCATGGCCCAAAAAGTTATTGACGTGGGTCTTACACCTGTGGAAGAATACTATGGGTCGGAAGTTACGTTATACTATCCAGGTCTATACGCAGGTTCTACAGACCTTGTTTGTCTACACAACAATCTTGAAACTGTTGTTGACTTCAAACAGGCTAACCGTCCAAAGAAGAAAGAATGGATCGAAGATTATTATCTGCAGATCGCAGCATACGCCATGGCCCACGACTACGTACACAACTCAAACATCGAGCAAGGAGTTATCATGGTATGCACGCCTGACCTATATTATCAAGAATTTGTCGTAAGTGGGGCAGAATTAAGGCAATATAAACATAAGTTTTTGAAAAGATTGGACATGTATTATGACCTAATTCACGATGAAAAAGAGAAAGCAAACGTAAAAATAAACCCGGAGGATTTTTTTAATGGTGCATAGTATGCGAGATGATCTGATGGTGCAGCAACAGGTAGAGAATGAGTGGCAGCATATGGTGGGTGTCATCTGTCTGAATCAGACTGGTAGAAAGAAAGTCAAAAAAGTCTTGCCAGGATTCTTTGAAAAGTTTCCCAACGCATGGAAGTTATTATTATCAGACAAGGATACGGTAGCAGAGATGTTAAAAGATTTAGGCATGAAGAATGTCAGAGCAAACAGGATCTGGAGAATGTCCTGTGATTTTATTAATTGGGATGGCGATGATGCAACAGAATTATTTGGTATTGGCAAGTATGGTAGCGACAGCTACGAGATATTTTATAAAAATAAAATACCAGATAATATACAGGACAAAGAACTAAAAAGATATGTAAGAGAGGAGATGGAAGATGTCAAATATTATGGAGCGTGAGATAATAGGATACTACTACGATGGTAAGAAATTTTGGGTATTGTACCAAGATGAAGATGGAAATCAAACAAAGGAGGAGTGGAAAGATGAACAATAAACTTAGAATGGTTCTAATAAAGAGATACGAGGCAGAGATTGAAGATGCGAAGTATAAGATCAAATGCTACAGCGATCAAGAACTTATTATACCGGAACACCCAGACATCACTGGTGAGGTTGATGCGTTACTGGCTAAGATATCCGCTGCAGAGGATAAGTTGGCAGTAATGGAGCTACATTATGGCAAGATTGTGGCAAATAAATCTGTACTATAAGTTTCTGTGACAGATCATAAAAAATATTTTTTATCTCTGAAAAAAAGTGTACTTTGTGTCCACTTAGCTGTTTTTCGTTGGTATACAAGGCTAAGTGGTGGACAGGGGGTGGACACTTTTAGGGTTTTTGGTGGACGTTTGGTACACTTTCTATGAAAACCCAGACTGCGCGCGATATTGATATTTTAAAACTTATAATCTGTGATACAAACTTATATGCCTAGGAAAAGACGAAAAGCAATAGCCTCAATAACTCCCAACATACCTTATCCTAAAGTCCGGGTGGAGTGGATCGACTGCGTGAGCGACTCGGGCTGGGCTACTGAGAAAGAGTTTGATAAGATGAAGTTTGCAAGACCAGTCAACGAGGGTTGGTTATATTCTAAAGATAAAAATTCTGTAAAATTATTTGCATCATACGACAGAGAAGATGATGGTAGTTTTACTTTTGGAGATCGGACGATGATTCCTCGGTCTTGGGTAAAGAAGATTCAGAAACTTTAGATGGAGTCACGTCTATTATTTGACCGTAGTCGTTTAAAAGTTGTTTCATTTTTGCTTCTAACTCTTGTTCTGACATATCTTCTAGTTTCCCAGTTTTTATTATTTTTCTGTCTATGTATAGTCCTGCTGCCTTTCCTCGATTTGCTTCAGCGTTCACAGCAGAAGAGAAAGAGCCTTTCTTTAAAGCAGCTTCACGAAGTCTAGCAAGTTCTGCTACATGTCCTTCGTAAGTGACTTCATGTTTTCGTAGTCTTTCTTCTTTCAGTTCACCAATATACTTTACTACAAGTGGTGATAGTCTTGGGTTACATAGTTCTGATCCTTCTTGTCTTGCACGTTTAGGGCTGTATCCTGCAGCGAGTGCTGCTTCTGTTTGAGTCATAGGTCCTTCTGGTCCACCGAATACTAAAAATTCAGCAAACCTTTGTTGCATTTCTGTAAGTCTTTTTGGTAATCCCATGATTGACTTTTTAAGGTAACATAGTTATAAAGTCAACAATGTTTGTTAAACATCTACAGGAATACTTAGAACAGTTTACAGTTGTTAGAGGTAAGAAAACTACCGGCATAGGTAACGCTCGTATTTATATGCAGGTTGGTCATCACTTAGAAGAGATTAAAAAAATTGAAGTGCAAGAGTCAAATATAATTGGACAAAATACTATTCGTGTTGTACTAAAACCAGAGAGTCAAAAGATAATTATCGCTCCTAAAACACCTGATTAGAAAGCACTAGTTACCTTGAAACCAGAGCGAAAATTATATGCAAAAGTTAAAAAATTTATACCTACAATATCGTGGATCAGACTTGAAAATCTTAGCTTATCCGGTACTCCTGATCTATTGGGCTACAATACTTCTGGCCACTTTTTCACTGTAGAACTTAAAGTTACGAAGAGTAACAAGGTACGTCTTTCACCCCATCAAATTGC
>VTLG01005303.1_pt1 | contig 25546 bp, 36 predicted proteins | sample 4694571 | NCBI WGS metagenome assembly VTLG01 (sample SAMN12604809, study PRJNA352737) | marine metagenome | biome: ENVO:00000447; feature: ENVO:00000209|ENVO:00000569|ENVO:01000036; material: ENVO:00002151; isolation source: viral sequences binned using virsorter ...
GCAAGAACATTTCTTGCCGTGTTCATTGCTGTAGCACTAGCCCATGCCGCAGCTGTAACAGTGTTAGTTGATACATTATATTCTTGAACTGTTGACACTAAACCTGGAGCATTTCCACCGGAAAAAGTGTGTGAACTTTGTGGTCCAAATGAAGCCCCTGTATTTGCATAACCTAATGCGGAAGCAACATCTGCTGACCAAACTGATCCGTCGTAATGGTAAACTGTTGGAGCAATTGATGGAAATGATGTAGCATTACCTCCAGTGGTTACTCCTGCTGTTTGACTTCCAACACTATTTCCCATCATGTTATAAGAATTTGTTGGTAAATTTCCTGAAACGGTCCAAGAAGTACCGTCGTAATTACTTGTAGTATTTTTTTGAGGATAAGATCCTCCAGCTGAATAAGATGCTGTTTGAGTTCCTGCAACAGTAGAACCATAATTTTTTGGGCCAGGAAGAGATCCGCCTGCTGTCCAAGATGAGCCTCCCCATTCATGAGAAGCTGCTGGATAACCTGGTCCATCACCACCTGCAGTCATTATACCTGCTGTAGCAGTCCCTGCATATCTACATGCTTCATATCCGGTAGGCATAGCTGTAATACCTGTCCATGTTGTTCCATTGTAAGTATTACATGCACTAGGATAAGCACTACCGCCTCCTGCTAAAGCAGCTGTTTCAGGTCCGGCTGATGCTAAATAAGCTTTACCCGCTGGATAAGCGCCACCTGCAGTCCAACCTAAACCATTATAATGATCTGTGTTAGCAATATAAGGTGGTGTTTGTCCACCCACAGAAAAACCTGCAGTTTGTGCTACTCCTCCTGGAGCATTAGTGCCTCTTGCAGAAGGTAAAGGTGTAGATGTACTGTAAGCTCTAAAAGATACTACAGTTCTAAGTTTACCTGTTGCAGAGTTGTACCATACCTGTCCCTCATACGTTGAATTTAACGTAGGGTCAGAGTCAAATACTTCTACACGTTTTCCGTATATTTCGTCGTACGTTGCCATTTAAAATTCCTTACGGTAATATTACGTCAGTTGGTCTACCGTATGAACGAGCTTTTTCTTCATCAGACATTGCATCCCACGCTGCTTGTGCTGCTTGAGTATCAGCATCAATCAAAGCTTGTGCTTCTGCCTTAGTTTTTTCACGAGCTCCTTTTTCAGCCATCCACATAGCGCCATCGACGTTGTTACCAACCATCCAGACGTTTGCAGGATAACCTCTAAGGAAAAATTTTCTTCTGTCTTCTGCAGTAAAAAATCCTTTGCCAGTGTTTTCAGCTACTCCATATATAAAGTGTGCCATAGTGTTTCCTCCTTGTTAATTTTATATACCATAATTTTTAACTTTGTGTAAGTGTTTTAACGTTTATAGCTGTTGATCCAACTACATACTCTTCTGATTTATTTGAATAAGAAGCTCCTGGTCCATATCCTCCAGCTACTAAATGTGAAGGTATTGTTCCTGATACACCTCCACCATTTCTAGGATTACCTAAACTTGCACCTGTTATCCAAGAAGTCCCATCATAAGTCTGTAAAAAACCAGCACTTCCTGCTGCTCCACCCGGAGATCTATTGGCACCACACATCATTCCTGCTGTTTGTGTTCCACCTGTAGAAGTGGATTCAGCTACATATAATGTTAAAGTTCCACCTGTTGACCAAGAAGATCCATTAAATTCTTCACATTGACCACCTGGTTGGTTAGATCCTCCACATGCTAATGCTGCAGTTTGAGTTCCAATATTACCAGAAAAACTTCTTCCTAAACTCATAGAAGGATTAGCAGTCCATGAAGAACCATTATAATCATTACTAGTTGTAGTATTACTTCCACCTCCAGACGTTATTGCTGCCGTTTGAGTTCCAGCAGTGGCTACAGAATATTGAGCTACTGGATAAGCTCCACCGCCAGTCCATGACGAACCATCATATTCAGCTACTGTGTTTAAATTAGAAGGACCAGTAAAACCGCCCACACCTAATGCTGCTGGTTCAACTCCTGTTCCCCCAACGTGTCTAGCTGTCTCTGGATAATTTGGAGTTGCTGACCAAGAAGATCCATTATATTCTTCTGAAGCGTTTGAATAACCTGGTGATGAAGTTCCACCACACCAAATCATAGCCGCTGTTGTACTTCCATTTTTTGTTCCAGCTCCTTCAGCATTTCTAGTAGTATTTATATTAGGTGTTGATGAATAAGCCGCAGCTGTAATAACAAATGCTTCATTGTTATATTCTTCAGCTTGATATGTATCACTCGGTATATTACCATAAACATTTAAAGCACTAGTCCCTGAAGTAGTATCTTTGTTTCCAGCATTATTTTTAACTGCAGTTGCTAAAGTTGCTGGAGAAGTTGTCCAACTTGTTCCATCAAATTTTTCTGTAGCTGTTGTAAGAGAAGGTGTTTCTCCACCCCAGCAAAGACCTAATGTTTGAGGACCAGACATTTTTCCTTGTTGTCGTCCAGTATTTAAAGTATTTCCAGCTGCCCAAGCTGTTCCGTTATAAGTTTCTGTTTTATTTGAATTAGGATCTCCTCCTGCTACTAACCCAGCACCTTCTGTGCCACATCCCATACCACTTAAACGTCTTCCATCAACTAGACTTCCACCTGTTGTCCAGCTTGACCCATCGTATTCAAATCCTTTAGATGTAGGAGCAGTAGCTCCTCCAACCATTACTGCAGCTGTTTGAAGTCCAAGTGATCCCCATCCTCTATCTGAAGTGGGAATATTAGTTTCTTCTGACCATGTTGATCCATTATATTCTTCAACTAACGCACTATTTCCAGGAGATGCTTCTCCTCCTACAAATAAAGCTGCTGTTTGAGTTCCACAAGAACCACCATCTTGTCTTGCTGTTCCTAAATCTCCACCAACACTAAAATTTGTGCCATCATATTCGGCTGTTTCATCATGATAAACTGTACCACTTGCACTTGCACCACCATAAACCACAGCTGCAGTAGTTGTTCCAGCTCCACCTGCGGTATTTTTTTGAAAAATTCCTGATGATGCACTTTTCCATGCTTCTACACTAATAATACTTTTAAAAGTATCGCTTGCTGTATTATACCAAATTTGTCCTGCATCTGTTTCCGCTGATGGATCAGTTGTTACTGATCTAATTGCTTTACCATGTATTTCTCTATATGTGCTCATAGTTAACTCTGTGTTGCTGTAAAATCTTTTATATTAGCTGTTGTTGTTGATCCAGTAAATTCTTCTGTTGCTGTTGGAGCTGCACCAGATGAAGCTAAAGCTGCAGTACTTGTACCTCCTGCAGACGATCCCATCATAGCTCGTGCTTGACCCATTGAAGGTCTTGTTGACCATGAAGTTCCATCATATCCAAGCGTTGTTGTTAATGCACCACCAGGGTTTCCTCCATATACTAATGAATCTGTTTGTGTTCCTGATGTTCCAGCATTACCTCCTGCGTAAGTTCTTGCATTCACAGTAGTCCAAGAAGATCCGTTATATTCTTCTGTTGCTGAAAGTTGTCCAGGTTCTATACCACCTGAAATTACAGCGGCAGTCTCTGTTCCTGCTCCTGCAGCACTGTATCTAGGAGTATTTACAGCTCCTCCTCCAGTCCAAGCAGTTCCATTATATTCTTCACTTTGTGTTGGATATGTTCCTGGTCTTTGAAAACCTGAAGCAGCTACCGCTGCAGTTTGAATTCCAATATTATTAGATGTTAATTCTCTACCAGTTGATAAAGCCCCACCTGCTGAAAAAGAACTACCATCAAATTCTATAGTTGTAGTTACATTTGGATAACCACCCCAAGATAATGCAGCTGTTTGAGTTCCTGTTCCACAATTGTTTGATGCAGAATAAGGGGCATTGTTTGGATTACTAGACCATGTTGTTCCATTATATAATTCAACTGTATCTAAAGGGGCATAAGGAGAATTTGACATTTGTCCTCCTATAAAAACATTTGCAGTTTGAGTTCCTGCACTAGCTAAACCATTACGAGCTGTAGTCATTGCGCCACCACTAGCCCATGCTCCGGCAGTTATTAAATTTGTTGTACTATTAAATTCTTCTACGATTCTGTTTCCATAATCACCGGTTGGCGAATCAGTTGGAGAATAACCTCCTGCAAAAATCCCTGCTGTGTTTCCTGAAATTCCACCAGCTGCTTGTCCTGTTAAGGCTCTTGGTGATGATAACGTTGCAGGACTTGCTGTAAAAGATGTCCCATCATATTTTTCTACAGCAGTTTTGTATGATGTTGGCGGGTTTGATCCACCAGCTATAAGAGCAGCTGTCTGTGATCCAAAAGATCCTCCATATGCTCTAGGAGTACCCATAGTATTACCTGATGTCCAAGAAGATCCATCGTATTCTTCACTTACATTTGTGCCTTGTCCACCCATACGTAATCCTGCCGTTTGAGTTCCTGTTACTGCATTGTAATAGTTAATAGGATTTGAAGTAGTTAGAGCACCACCTGCTGTCCAAGATGTGCCACCATATTCTTCAGTTGACGTTGTTCCAGCAGGACCTACATAACCACCACAAACCATACCTGCAGTTTCTGTCCCTGCACCTTCCATACCTCTTCTACCTGTTCCTAAATCTCCCCCCGCAGTCCAAGAAGTGCCGTTGTATTCTTCAGTTTTTACCCATGGTGTAGGAGATCCTGTGCCTCCCGCAACTACTCCTGCAGTTTCAACTCCAAATCCAAACATATCTGCTCTGCCTAGTGTCAGATTACCTCCAAGGGACCATCCAGTTCCATTGTAATGTTGAGTTTGTTGTGAAGGTGGATTACCAGGTGGGTTTGTAGGTGGAGCATAACCTCCTCCAACTACTGCTGCTGTTTGTGTACCAAATGTACCTCCAGAAAAATTTGTATAAACTAATGGAGAAGCACTTGATATTCCTTCAGTAACAGCTATTCCTCTTAAATTTCCTGTAGTAGTGTTATACCACATTTCTCCATCAAGACCTGACGAAGGATCAGATGATACTTTTTTAATTTTTTTTCCGACTATCTCTCTATAAGTTGACACTTCAACTCCTATTAATTATTTTTCAATAACCAACCTTGAGTGTTGTCTGTAAATACTAAAGTATTAGCTGCTCTTTCTGTTGCAACAGTTAAATCTGATGCTGCTCCATTAATATTTTTACCGTTTCTTGCAACGGTTAAATTATTAGTATCGAAAGTACCTGCATAATCTACAAACGAAATCTCATCTCCTATAGTTGGCGATGCTGGTAAAGTTAAAGTAATGGCTCCACCAGTAGTATTCATAAAATACCCTGCTCCCGCTGCACCTGTTACAGGAGAATCTCCTGTTACTTTTACAGCTTGCCATGAAGTTCCACCAGAAACTTCACCCCAAGACAATACTCCACCTGTTGTTGATTTTAAAACGTAGTCATTTCCTCCGGCTACTGCGGCTGGCCACGTGATAGTATAATCCGTAGTCGTGCCCGATGCTTTCATACCTATATATTCTCCTCCAGTAGTATCCTGAAGTCTTAATTCTTTCTGTGAACCTATGTTTAACCCTGTTGAAGCATCCCAAACAAAATTGGCATCTCCACCAAATGCTCCTGAATTATTATATTGTACTTGTGTATTTGAACCACCTGGTAATCCACCTACTGTAATTTCTTTTATATTAGGGTTAGTGCCATCATCTGCTGTAGCATTAATTATTTTAGTTGTTTTATCAGTAGTTCCCCATGTAACACTAGAACCAGAACCTGAAACATATTTAAATTCTACTGTATATCCACCACTTGTAGCATTTTCTATAAAATAGAAATTTTCTACATCTATAGGAATTGTTACAGTAATATTTCCTGTAATTGTACCTGTTAATTTAATTACTCGTGTAGCTAAAGCAGCGCCTGTTCCACCGTCTACAACGGCTAAAGTAGTAGCACCCGTACCATTAACGGCTTGAGTGGTATAACCACCTGATATTTGAGATATAAGTTGTAAATTAGTATTAGTTTTTGTTCCCCAAGTACCGGCGTTTTCACCAGTCACCATTAATTCAATGCCGAGTCCTGTATAAGATGATGCCATAAATTTTTTCTCCTAAGCCACGTTTACGTTGGTATATGATGTATTACTTCCAGTGTCAACATTTCCATAATGCAGAATACCTAACTCTGAGTTCAATGTAACAGTTAAATCAAACCCAGTCAATCCAATATTCATATCAGTAGGGCTAATTGTGCCTACATTAGTAGTTATGGCACCTGGAGAGGTTAATCCTACAGACATGTCATCAGGTGTAATAGTGCCTACTGCACTCGTAACAGCTTGACCTGTAAGAGTAACTTTTACCTGTGTTGCTTCAATTAAATTTCCAACATCTGTAGATATTGACAAACCAGAAAGTCCTACATTTGTATCTGCTCCACTATTTACAGTTAAAGTACCTAATGCTGTAGTATTTAAATAACTAGGAACTCCTACTTCAGTATCTTCATTAGAATTAACTCCTAAAACTCCTTGTGCTACACTAACTTCTTGCCCTGTTATAGAAACTTCAAAATCAAAATTAACACTTGGAGTTCCAACAGCAGTTGTAATTTGGAATCCAGACAATCCAATATTCATATCAGCAGGAGTAATTGTACCAAGACCAATAGTTGCTGATTGTCCTGGTAAAGTTTCTTTAGCTTCATCAACACTACCCCAACCATTTTCACCCCAATCAAGAGTACCCCAACCTGGATTAAATGCAGGGACAACTCCTGCTGCATTTTCAGCTACAGTAATAGCTAAGCCTGTTAAAGTAACACTTTCATCTCCTTGTTCACCCCAATCATTTTCTCCCCATTTTAATGCACCCCAAGTATTACTTGTAACATCTACAATTCCTCCCATAGAAATTCCATGTACCCAACATGCAAAATAAAAATCACTTGATGATGCGGGGTCAATTTCTATGTATCTTGTTGTAGCTGCATTAAATGTTGTTGTGTTCGTATAGTCAGATTGATTAGAAGATCCATCTAAATAATAAGTTACGCCTGAAGAAATAATTCCACTTCTCATTGTAGCAGTGTTAGTGCTATTAGATGTAGTAAAAATTAATGGATGATTATCGTTTGAAGAAGCTGACTGATCTAATCTTACTGTTGCGCCTTGAACCCACGGAAAAGTAAAACTTCCAGGTTGAGATCCATCAAAATAATAAACATTACCTGAACCACCTACAAGATACTGTGTTCCTGTTGCGACTGTGACTGTGATTGTAGATTCAGCCATAAGGACTTAACTCCTTATGATGTTATTCTCAGAATTGCTGCTGATGTACTTGCTGTTGGAAACTCAATAGAAAAAGTTCCATTAGAAACTGTTTTAGCTCCGCCAAATGAAACAACACATACTGATCTGTTAGTTGTAAATCCAGTAACTGCAGTTGTGTTATAAATTAAACAACCATGTGTTGTAAAAGTTGCTGAAGTCCAAGATGTACCATTTGCTGTAGATAAATCGGCAAAGTCTGTATAACTTGTTGTAGTTGAAGAAGTTCCAGTTACACCTTGATTAGTTAAAGCTTTTCCACCTGTTACATATCCAGATGAAGTTGAAGTAACTTCGTAAGTATTTGTTGGATCTGCTGTTCCATCTGTAGGTGCAGTGTACTGAGATGTTGTACCATCTAAGTTTGCTGATGCTGATGAATATAAAGATAGTTTAAATGCATTGCCAGCTGGTGTTTGACCAGATGTATTAAAGTTATGTCCACCTTTGAATAATTCTGCTTTAAAAGTATTACATACTGCTGAAGTTATAGCCATAATTTTTTTCTCCTAATCCCTTTTACTTTGAAGGTGAAGGCGAGTCAATATATAATCTGATAGTTCCGTCATCATAATCATCTCTTCGTCTTCTTCCTACTTGTTCAATTGCGAACTTTTCAATCTCATTATTATATCTTTGTTCGTAGTATGTCAACATATCCATAGGGCCTTTTAAAAAGCCATATGCCTCTACTAGACAAGCATATAAGAGTCCATTAGGGAAGTTTACACTTAAATAATTGGTTGTATTACTACCTGATAAACCATCAGGTCTTTTTGTAAAATTAACTTGAAAAGTATACGTTTTATCAGGACATGGAGCAAACATAATAGTTCCAGAAGTAGAGTCGGTATTTCCAGTCATAGTATAAGTAGTTCCAAAAAAACCGTAATATTTAGGGATACCTCTTCCGGTAGTTGCACTATTACCAGCGTCAGCAAATTTATTATATTCATTTAAAAAAGTAACATCTCTTTTTTCTAAATATACTTGAGTATCAGGTGTAGTATCATCTTCAGTAATTTGAATAGATCTAATAGCCAAAGCTCCTGCTGGAGCATTAATATATTGTTGTCCAATAACTAAAGAACCTGTTTGAGATTTTCTATCAGAATCCATATTTAAATCTCTCATACATCTTAAACACGCATTACCAATAAACTGATCCGTAATTGTAGAAGTAAATACAGAAGTATCTACTTCAGTATAATTTTGAATCGCTGTTGTTAAAGTTGCGTATGTGAATCCGTCATCTACAAATGCCATATTACTGTGGTCCTATCGTTTTTAATGTTATTGGTCCTGAAGAAGTATTATACTTTCCTCCTCGTACTTGTCCAGTTGTTGCTGTATCAGTGCCTCCTTGATCTGAAGTATCTGTATTATAATTATTTAATGGATCTTGTAGACATCTTATAGCAGCTCCAGCTGTATGTGATACACCTGTAGATCCAAAAGAACCTCTTACAACTCCATCTAATACGTTATTAGTAATACCAGTATAAGCAATTAATTCTGCTGCAATAATAACTGCATTAATTGGTGTCCCATCAGGAAAAAAATCTACACTTCCTGGTGTACGAGGACTTTGTATTTCAAAGCCTGTAGAACTTGTTAATGTAATTCCCGTTGTTTGAGTAGCATCAATATTTCCAACAAGAGTTGTTGTAACATTTGTATAAATTCCAGGAGTAATTTTATGTCCTGAAGCATCACAAATTTGAGCTCCACTAATGCCATCAATTCTATCTATATTATTAAATGCACCTGCGATTCCTGGTGGTCCTCTAAATCTAACATAACTCGCATGATTTCTTCCGTGATTATCTTCAAAAACATTTATTATAGAACTTCCTGCTGCATAAGTTGTTAATGGATTAAAACTTAAAAATCTTAATGAATTTGGTGCAGGTTGTTGTGGTCTAGTAGTTGGTAAAGCTGTAGGATCAGCTGCACTTGGTTTTGGATCTAATTGTGGTTGTTTAGATTCAAACTCAGAATAATGTACAAATAACCCATTCCATTGTGTAACCATTTCATTCCATGGAAATGCTTGGCCACTAATGTCTGAAATTGCTAATGCATATTTTCCTTGTGCAAATCTTGCCATAATTAAACACTTGGATAGTAAGTTTTCGGAGTAATATACGTACTCGCTTCCGAACCATCCGCTGCCTCCGCTCTTAATAATTCATCTTCGTATAATAATTTTAAATTTTGTGTTTTTTCAGGAGCATATTTTAAACTTAAATAATAAGCTAATCCTGCACACATACAAGGTACATAATAATATGGAACATCAGTTGCATTTGTATAATTTCCTGCATCATCAATTCTAGTCATGTAATAAAATTGAACTCTATCTCCTGCCTGACTAGAACTTGGAGTTGTGTATAAAGTAATTGTAACTCTATCAATAAATCTTTGAACCCAATATTGTGAAGGTTGCCCTGTTGCTAATTTATTAGACAAAGAAGAATAAGTTGATCGTGAAATTTTAGTTAAGGGACTATCTGACTGACTTGTAGTTCCAGCATTGCTTCTATATGATGCTTCAAAAATATCATCAACGCCAAACAATTGTGCTCCTGCACTATCTAGTAATGTAGATGTTCCATCGTCACTTGAACGATATCCAATGTATTCATTAGTGCCTGCAACTAGAGTCAAGTATCCATCAGCTATTTGCCAAAGATGTATTCCTCTGTTAGCCCATTCTTGAAAAAGAATATTTAAAGATCTACGAGCAGTTTTAAGCTGGTAACCAGCAACTCCTCTTAACCCACATCTTTCATAAGCTTCCTCTATGATCTCATCAATATAGAAAGTTTTATCAAATGTTGTAGTTCCTGAAGTAGTATTAGCCATCTACCCTCCTATCCATCATAGAAGAATGTAGCCGAACTTAATCCTGTTACATCAGTATATGCTCCATTAGGAAATAAAATTCCATTATCAGGAATATATGGATCAGTTTGATTTGTAACTCCTGAAGGAATTCCAAGATGTAAACCAATTGTTCCTGTAATAGATGAATCTCTTACAATTAAGCCTACTGCACCTGAACCAGAATGAACATGCATTCCTCTTACTTTTGTTCTACCTGAAAAAATAGGACCTGAACCAGAAGCATTTGTACCTACAGATAAATCTGTAGCTGTCGATGGTTTTGAAATACTTGTAACTGAAGTAAAAGTAATACTTGTATCATTATTAGCACTTCCTGCTGGCCCTGTGTGTTCGTGAGTCACAGCTTTGCCATCTTTGTCTGTACCTACAATTGTAAACACAATTGCGTTTGTTGTTCCACTACCTGATGTAAATTTTAATGTAGCTGCTACGTTGCCCCACTCAGCAAATCCAGCAGCTGAAGATGCTAAAGTTAAATCTGTAGTTCCTGTTACTGTCTGATTGGCTGCTACATTAGTTGTACTAGCACTTAAAGGCGCCATGTAGAGTGCTTTTATCGCTGTTACATTACTCATAGTTTTTTTCTCCTAAAATTTCTAAGCTCCCGAAGGAGCTTAGAATTATTTTATTATCTTTGTTGTACTGTTTGAACGTAGTCAACAAAAAGATCGTTAGCTACAGTTCCTTTACTTTCAGAAAATGCTTTTAATTCCATAAGTAAATCATCAGGAACAGTTGTTGCTGCTAATACTCCTGAAACTGTACCGTTTATAAAAATTTTAAACTGATCTGCTGTTACACCTAGTTCACTGCCTGCTGGTTGAAATAAGAATCCCAATCTAACAGAATTATCTGGCATTCCATAAACAGTTGCAGATTGTGTTGCTACAGTTGAATCTAATTGTACAAATGTACTTCCTGCTTCTAACACAGTAAAAGATACACCTGCTCCATTTTTTCTAGATACAAATTGAATTGAAGTTGTATCTTCTAAATGAGAGAATCCAATACCATCATCTGGTAAAGCTACAGGATCAACATAAGCGTTAGATGCAAAACCAACAAAAGTGTTTAATTCACTAACATCAGTGATTGCAATTGAAGTTTCAAAGTACCATTTTTTACCAGTATTAATTTGAAATACTTCTGGAGACTGTATACCATTAATCTCACCGCCTGCAGGATTAGCATCTCCGATTCTTAGCCATCCTTGAGGATATTGAGATAAGATGAAAGCCGAACCAGTTAAAATTTGAGTCCAATCTTCATCATTGTATGTTATGAAATCATCTTGGTATGCCCATTCTGCTGGTGCAGTTCCGCCTGTTATTAGAGGTTGTTTGATACCACTAAATAAAGAAGTAGCACCATCTTTTCCTCTTACGTTTGTTACTCCGTTTGAAAAGTGTGTTGTCATATTAATCAGCGCCTCCTAGCGCCAGTTATTCTTACTAAGCAAAGAATAACCAATTTATGATTTAATTATCTTAGTGAGTTTTTTATATACTAGTTTTTAGTAGAGTGCAAGAGAGCCTATAATGCGGATTGGATTTTTCCAACGATGTAGCTTTTTATTAAGTAGCTACAGAAACTTGAGCGGCAGCTTCATTAATTGCATTTTCTCGGTTTGCAATTTTAGCCTCTTCGAGTTTAATGTCAGTAATGACTTCTCTAATTTTGTCATCAATTCTGACCATATCCAGAGTATATCTGCCTTCTTGTTCATACTCTAGTTGCCATTTCAACTCCAAGGACCTTTTTTGTTTGTACAGGTCTTGTACCATCTATAACCTCCTCATAGGTTATTCGTTTTACCCTGGGATCCATCATTTCTCCAAGATACTCCCATTTTATACTTTTTTCTCCTAGTTTGTCAACTATTGAATTTTCAATAGATTCAACATTATCTTCCGCTAGAACTTCAAATTCTGCGTGATATTGATAAGCGTTGATTTTTACTAGGAATTTTTTCATTTACACACCTTTATATATGTAAAAGGGGCGGAATTGTGTCCGCCCCTTTAATTTAATTATTACGAACCTTCAACACCGAAGATACCTCTCCAGTCAGATACACCGAAAGAATATCTTTCTCTCGCTTTGTATCTTACGTTTCCTGTTGAAAAGTCACCTTCCATTTTAGTTTGGATAGGTAGTCTTTCAAAGTACTTCATACCGTTTGGTACATCAGTAATGATGTAGAAAGAGTCAACGTCTGTTAAATAATGGTTTACTCTGTATCCCTCAGGGATCATTCCCATATTTTTCATAGCGTTGATGTCATTGTCTGCAGTTCCAACTCTACCTTGAGATTTTAATAATCTCTCAGCGTTGAATTGGTTTTCAGAAGGAACAATCATTTTCATTCCTCTAGCTGCAATTTTTAGACCTCTTTCATCAGTTAGACTAGCGATGTCAATCATACACTGTTCTAATGATGTTTCGTTTAAGTCAGCTTGCGTTGCTAATGTATTAGCTACATTTCCAGCAATAGTTGGGTGAGCTGTGCTAAATAAATTAACATTGTCACCTGATTGGAATGAGCTTGCTGCTGCAATTCCAGGTAGACCTGTGTTTAACGGCGTAGCAGCTTTAATCTGCTTAGCGTTAGCCATAGATCTTGCTAGTGCTTTTGTGTATCTAGACGCAAGTCTGTCATACAAGTTGTCTTCCATAGCTTCTTCAGTTAAAGCAAATGCAAGTGCCACTGTTTCGTTAGTGTATCTTGCAGTGTATGTTTCTTGTGCGTTGTCAAATGCAACTGCAGAACCCTCAGGTTTTACATAAGCATTAGCAAAGCCAGATAACATTACTTCTTCTTCAAAAGCTCTGTCAGATGATTCTTTTGCATAAATTTCTTCATGCTCTGAATCATATCTTTTATACTCAAGGCCGAACAAGGCGTTTAAACCTGGCTCAAGCTCTTTTACGAGTTGTTGTCGTGATATTGCCATAATTTATAACTCCTTATTATGCTGCACCGGCAGTTCCAGAACCAAATAAATGTTCAGCAATCATAACACGCCAATTTACATTAGCTGCAGTTATGTCGTTGTTTTTTGGATCTCTTGAAACTCCGATTACTTTTAATTGAGCTGGACCTGCTGCAAAAGTGTCTGCAGATTCAGCTGATGATACTCCGTTAGAAGTACTACCGCTATTAGAAGCAAGATCACAACATTTGTAAATGTCTGCTTGAGCAGAAGCACCTGTAGCAGCTGATTGAATTTCAAACATCTGATAAGGACTGTCATAAACAAAAGCCTCGATATCTTGACTCTGAGGAGGTGTTATGCCTCCTGGGTAGTAGTTACTAAACGTAGGTTTTCTTGTAGTTGGGTCATCATAAAAACATCCCCAGAACGCTCCAACATTTAATACATCAGTTAGACCAGCAATATCAATGTATCCAGTTCCAGTAGCTGGTGAGCTTACTAGAGAACCTTGAAACATTGCGCTGGCTTCACCTGCGTCTATTTTGTGTGAACCCATTCCAGTGGAATCATCTTGTTGACCAACTGTCTTTAACGGTCTTAGACCGAAAGCGGCATCTTGATTAGCCATATTTGTTTCCTCCGTTAGTGATTATTTCTAATCACTGGTTAATTTAAATTCGTTGGTCGTAATTGTTAAAAAACTTTTACTTACCACCGAAAGATTTGCTAGAGCGGCTATCATAACTGATAGGCATGCTCGGGTGCTGATCCTTCAGCAGATCGTGTTTAACTCCTTCGACTCTCTCTTTAGCTTTATCTGAATAAAACTTAGATCGAGCATCTGCGATCTCTTCGGGTATTCTGGCCAGCAACAGACCTCCAACTCCAATGACTCCCTTGTATTTTCCTTCTCCCACAATTGGAAATCCCTGTGCTTCGTATTCTTCTGCTCTAACTAATTCATATCCTGATCTTAATTTACCAGCAATATTTTTAGTGTCATCGAATCCTAAGCTTTCAGCTCTTATCCATCTGTGCCTGAATCCATCAGGTGCAGGGGGTGCATCTAAAGCATTTGGTTCTTTCCAAACAGCAGGACGCTTTGTAGCTTCTCTGGTGTCGGATGCACGGGAGTGTTCTTTAACCTCTACTGTTTCAACAGCTTCAGTCACTTTAGTTTCATTTTTTTTCATGCTCTTACTCCTCTATGTTTATTTGTTTAGCATATTCTTCAAGTGGCACATTCAGTTTTCTAGCAATTGCTACCTGTGATGATGTGAGTTGCACAGTTCTGCGACCAGCCTTTTTAACACCTCTGGTAGCCGAAGCTACAGTTTGAGTAGGTTTGGTCGTTACTTCTTTAGTTTTACCAAATTTGTGGGGAAACTCAAGCTTTATTCTTCTGTCTAGTTCCACATAATAATCATTAGACTGAGGATCATAGCCTTCTTCCTCTACTAATTTTTTATGTAGACTAAAAGCAGTATAAGTCATTGGTTCATCTTTACCGAACCATTCGTTTTGTTCTGCCCATTCTGTTGCTCTTGCATCAGGTTTTGGTAAATTATCTTGTTGAAGAAGCGGTTGTTTTATCGGTTGTTTTACAGTTTTTTCTTGATCAGCTTGTTTAATCTTCATTTCAGCTAATCTAGCTTCTTCATATCCTAGTTTAGCTATTTCTTTTGAAGCTTCAACTTCTGCTTTAAGATCATTGTTTTCTCTAGCAGTTGCCAACTTAGCTTGTGCCGCTTCAATTCCAGAAACAATTCTATTTTCCATTTCTGAAACAAAACCTTTATCAATTTTAGCTAATCTATCTTTTAAAGATTTTTGTTCTGATAAAACAGATTTTGCGTATTTTGTAGATTCGTCTCTTTGACGTTCTGCTTCACGCATACGTTTAGTAAGTTTAGCTATTCTTTTTTTAACTCCTTCACTGTATTCTTCAAGTTCTTCTTTTTTAGTTTCTTGTTTAACTGCTTCTTCTTTAGTTGGTTCTTCTTTTTTTTCAGTAATCAATTCAGAAGGTTTTTCTTCCACAGGAGGAGTTTCTTTTATTTCTACTTCTCCTTCTGGTTTTTTTTCTGGAATATCAACTGGTTGCGACCCTTCTTTAACTGGTTCTTCTGGTAAAGTAACTTCAGCTCCTGGACCGTCTGTTGGTAAGTCTATGATCTTATCTTCTTTGTCTTCTAGCATAGTTTCTCCTATTGGTTAGTATTGATGTAGAACATCTGTTGGATCTTCCACAGTTGCTAAAACTTCATCGTCGTTTAGCAGACGAACTTCACCACCTTCAATTTGAATTCGAGATCCAGCATATCTTGCAAAAACTACCCAATCTCCTTTTTTACACCAAGGTCCTGAATGCTCAAATCTTTTTCCTTTGTAAGCTTCTGGCCCCATAGCTAAAACATTTCCTACTTGTGAACCTACTTGTTGTTTTTCTAAAGTTGATTCATTTAAAATAACACCACCTTTAGTTTTTTCACTCATCTTAAAAGGTAAAACTAATATTCTCCATCCCGTGGGTTTAGGAAGTAGTTGTGTAATATTTTTTTCTTTTTTTGGTTCTGATTTTTTCACACCTACTAATGGTGTGTTAGTTAACTCAATTTTTGGGCTTGAGTTTGTGGATATTGTTGTCTTCGTCATCGTTTTGCTCCTTATCTTTTAGCAGGTTAGAGATTTCCTGTAAAACTAGTTGATATGCTTTTAGTTGTCCTACCATATATTGATATTTATCCCAATTGTCAACTTGACCATTTATCAATACAGCAGAAATACTGTCTTGTGTATTTTTAATTTCTTTTTGTAATTTAAACATTAAGTTTATTCCGTCCATTATCCTCTTCCACCTTTCCTAACCATGATTCCCCCACTAGGGTAACCAAATTCATTATTTCCTAAAACTGGTGTATAACCAGATACAGTTGTTAAACCGCCATCAGCCATTTTCTTTTTAGGCACACAATTAGGCACCATTTTTTTACCTTTCTTTTTCATTCCTTTTTGAGTGTATCCGTGCCAACAAGCCATTACTTAAATCCTTTTAATGTTTTTGCAAGTCTAGCTCTTTGACCAAGTTTGCCACCAGCTTTAGCTGCTTTATTTAATTTTTTAGCTGGAATTTTTTCTCCTTTTTTTACGCCTAATGAAGCTCGTAAAGACCCTGGTTTTTTAATTGCTTTTTGAATCCAATCCTTAGCCATTATTTTTTGCCTCCACCGTTCCTAAAGATTTGTGTTCCCTTAATTCCAAAAATGCTCGCTACAACCAAAATCCACAAATTTGTAAACCATGACGGAAGCGACTGGAAATAGTCAAAAAAAAGTTTTACCTTTTCCATAGCTGCCGGATCGTCTGACATAACTGCCCACATTAACACAATTATGGGCGCCGAAATAATCACGAGGACAAATTCGTCCTTGTAGTCTGATTGACGGGCTTCTAAAAGTTTGCCTTGGTATTCTTCCTCACCTCGAGCTTGACGCTCTGCGTGTAAAAGTTGTGCATCAGACATAGCAACTTTTGCTTTTTGTCTGTTAGCGTAAATTTTTCCGCCAGCTTGTAATGCAATTTTTGCTAGGCTAAACCAAGCCATAAGTTAATACCAAGTTGCCTTAACTGGTTTCTTATCTGGTCTGATTCTTTTAGTTCCTCTAACATTAACTGTTTGTGATTCTTGTGGATTAGTTACTTCAATTTCAACTCCACCTGTTGCTGACCCATCTTTACTTATTCCTGGTCCAACAGTTACTTTAGGTTCTTTAACATAACCAGATCCTTTTTCCCAATCTTTCATTATGCTAATCCTCCTCCTCTAAAAGCTTTTCCTAAACCTCTTTTAGCCATTCCGCCACCTTTTCTAGAAACTTCTCTAACGATTCTTTTTTTTTCGTCTTTAAGATTTCTTTTACCTTTTTTAGTGTACGCTTTTTCTGAATCAACTCTTCCAAGTTCTTCCAGTCTATTCATTCTTCTTGTATTTGCCATAATTATTTATCCATAGTTTTGACAGAAGAATAAGCTCTATTACCCATGGCTTTCTCCATGCCTTTTGATTCATCTCTTCTAGATTTCATAGATTGAGATTTAGTTGACTCTTTGCCATCTCTCATTCCTAAAGATTCATCGAGTCTTGCATTGTAACCTTGTTTCTTAGATGCCCCATCTTTATTTCCGTATGGGAATCTAGGAGTGAAAGGTCTATTTCCATAGTCATTTCTCATAATGTTTTCTCCTATTGATTTCTTACTCTAAATAATCCTGCAAGTCCACCCTTATTTGCAAGCATTGGTTCATTGTCTTGTATAATCCCTTTTTCAACTAACCCGCTTCTTATTGCTTGATTTTTTCTTATTTTCTCTAGTGCACTCATCATATTTAAATCTAACGTATCTCCTTGAGCATATTCCTCATCTACTTCAAGAGTAATAGGTTCAACAGGCGGATCATCTTTATCTTTCTTATCATCTTCTTCTTTTTTCTCTAAAGTCTCTAATATACTATCAATTTTTGCAATCGTTGGATTATTCATTGAATTAGGATTATTTAAATCAAGAGTAGACATTACAGTTGCTTTCTCATTTAGAAGATCGTTTTTATAATCTTTGTTTATTTTTGCTAACTCCATACTAGTTTTTAGTGTGCCTAAATCCTTTAATCCTACTGTAACATTTAATCCTAAAACACCAGCAATAAATTTTGGTAGTATAGCTCTTTTTAATTTTTTTTCTAATCGAGCTTTTTCTTCATTTCGGTTTTGAGTAATTTTATTAACTCTAATGTCGCTATTATAATATTTTGTTTTTATCATGTTTCTTCGAGCGTTGTATTTCTCGAGATCTGTCATGCCTTCTAAATTAGTGTCATACTTTTCTTCTTCTCTGTCTTTAATATCTTGTCTAATTTCTATTTGTCTATTAGTTCGATCTGCTTCGTCTTGACCTTCTTTTTCTAGTCTATCTAATTCTGGATTTCCCTTAGTAGTTCCAGGAGGATTGCCCACGGCTTTATCATAAGATTCTGAAAAAGAAGTAGTTGCAGCATCCATACCTCCTCCTCTTAAAGCAACTCTTCCACCTTTAGCTGCCATAATCCCTTCTGGTCTTTCTGGAGTAAACAAAGTTGTTACTGCTTTATCAGAAGCAAGAGCATCTGTTGGTTCGAATAAATTTAATAATGGATCTGCTGTTTCTTCTACAACTTCTGTAGTCTCTTCAGTCTCTTCCATTGGTGCATCGCTAGTTTGCATTGACATTTCTAGTTCGTATTTTTGTAAATACTCTTCATGATTTTCATTCATTGCTGCTGCATCAGGATTAGTTTCGTAAATTTTTTTCCAAGCTTCATAAAAAGGATCATCGCCTTCTGCTAATCTTTTTCTAAACATAGAAGCAACACCGCCCATATTATATTCCTTAGACCATTTTTTTGCTATCTCTGGTTCGTTAGCAAATAAATATCTTCTTTGTTTTTCTGATTTAAATGGCATTAGCACTTCCACTTTCGAAGTGATTTATTTATTCTTGAATTTGGATCGTTAGCTGTTTTTTTAGATGTTAATTTTTTCTTCATTCCACGCATTCTTGCGCAAAAAGATTTTTTTCTTGATCCGCCCTCGGGTTGGGGAGCTTTTAGATTTGATCCAGGGTTTGCTCTTTCATAAGACTTACGCCCTTTTTCATTTAATCCTCCGGATTCTGACTTACCTTCTTTTCTAGTCCAAGCTGGTGAGCCTCCTTTTTTAAATTGTGCTCTAACAGCACCCATTCCACGAGTAGTTATCATTATGCCTTCTTAGCAGTTTTAGCACTTCTAACAAATGCTTTTTTTGTTGGTGCACCTTTAGCTCCAGGTTTTCTCATTTTTTCACCTGAACCTGCGGCAATTCTTTTACGCTTAGCGTGTATGTTATCGTATAGTCCACGTTGTTTAGCCATGTTTATCTCCTTGGTCCTTTCAAGATTCTTACATCTTGTTGTTTCATTTTATCGTTTTTTATTTTAGCTCTATTGGACATTTTTTGTTTTTCAATAGAGGTCGCTGCTCTTAGGATAGCAAGATCTTCTTGCTGTTCCATTTTATCTTCCTGAAGATTTTGGTTCATAAGAACTTTCATCTTATCTAGGTTGATTCTGTTTTCATCTTCTTTTTGTTTTCGAAGATTGTCTTGTGCTTTAAGATCTAACTCTCTAGCTCTTAATTTAACTAGTGGATCGTTGCCAAAAATACCCATAATCTTTTTTTGCTCTTTAACAAAGTCTTCTGTCATTTCTGCAATCAAAACAGCCTTACGAGATTCAATTTCTAACTCTAATTGTTGCTGTTCTTGTTGCATTTGTTGTTGTAATTGTGGATTTTGCTCTAATTCCATTTGCATTTGTGGGTTTTGTTGCATTTGCATTTGTAATTCTTGTAATCTAGCAATTTTATCTCTAAATTCTAGTTGAACTTGCTCATCTGACATTAAATTTATGTGTTCAAAGATGTTTTTTTCCAAAGCAGCCATAATTACCGGATTATTTTGTGCCATTGGCGTTCCCATAAACGCTAAATGCGCAGAAATGTGCGCTTGATGGTCTTGACCAGTAAAAGCTTGGAAAGGTTTACCCCCTAAAGCATCAATATGCTCTAATGCAGGGTTCTTTGGAGCAGGTTTTGCAGGTGGTGGTAAGATTTGATCTATATTTTTAACACCAATAGCTACATACATGTCTCTATAGGCTTCATAAATGTTATGAATCTGTGGATTTGACTGTGCAAGTTGTAATTCTGTTTGTGCAATAGATACTCTTTGCGTTGAAGAAAATATATTTGGATCTGCAACAGGTAAAATATCTATTCGTTGATCAAAATCTGCTTGTTTAACTTGATTGTTTCCACCAACAACATCATATGGATATACAGGTGGTAGGTAAGTTGCAAAAACATTCGACAAAAGAGTGAACTCTGTTTTCATACTAGCATACAATCTCTTGTGTATCGCTGACATGACCCTTGAACCACGTTCTAAAAGAGCTACAGTTGTCCCAACAGCAGCCTGTTGGTTCCCATCACCAACTTGCATGTCAGCAATTGATGCGAATCTCTGTCCTGCTGAAACACAAATACCCATCAACTGTAATAAAGTTGCTGAAGGTTCTTTGTAAGGCAGCATCATAAAAGCGTCTCTAATGTTTCCACCTGGTGCATCGACATCTCGAAACTCACCAGGTTGAAGTGATTGGGCATCGTTGTTTACACGAATACCTCTTTGTTTAAATCCTGCTGGTAAATTGGAGAGGGTACCAGCATCGATCAATTGTCTAAGAGCAGATGTGGCTGCTCTTGTTAAACCACCGATCATATGGATTAATCCAAAACCATAAAAACCTAAACCTGGCAAAAATTTAAAATGCACAAAGTATTGAGTTTTATTTTTTCTTGGATCATCTACTTTATAGTTTCGTCTAATAGATAAAACTTTTCTTGTACCATTATCGACTGTTACGATGTAAGGAAGTTTAATACCTGTCGGCATTCCATCCTGTCTGTCTTCAAAGCCTTCAAGATCTAGATCGACATGGCACTCAATCAATGTATACATTTTATCATTTTTTTGATAACCGTTCATTGTTGTGCCTTCTAGCTCTCGTTCTTTTTTCTTAACTTCAGATTCTTCAGCGTAAGGTGTAACTAATTCTATATCTCTATAAAATCCATTTACCATTTGTTTACGCAAATCGTTTTCTGAAATTTTTATTACATGACATATGGCTTCCGCATCCTCTAATGAGGTAGCAGAATACGGAACCACTAAGTCATCCGCAGGAACAAACTTTGATACAGCTCGTCCCAATAAATCGTCATAATAAACTTTTTTAAATGTTGAACCTGCTAACGGTAAATAAAATAACATCTGATCAAACTCAGGTTCGTATTCTTTCATAACATTCATAATTTCATAGTTCATGAAGTTAGAGACCCTTGTCGCTTGATTCTCTTTTTCTGGTGTAGAGACTCCAAGTATCTGAGTTCTAATCGGACCGTCAGCTGGTAATAATTCTTTGTATGCTTGTGCTTGAAACTGTGTAACCGCTTCAGCTAAAACAGGATGCGTTGCACCACTTGCTCCTTGGAATGGTTGTGTACGTTGTTCGAACTGAAAACCTAAAAGATCTAAACCTTTTGCATATGATCTTTCCCATTCTCTTCTTGATTCTTTGTAGTCAGTATAGTTTCCATATAGTTCAGATCCTAGAGGCTCGAGAATAGAATCAGGCAACAAAGCGGCTAAGTTTGCATAGTGCTGATCACCTGCTTCAGGAGCTTCTGCACCTGGTTCAAAGTTAATATCTACTGAGCCATCTTCGTTTTCAGTAATTTCTGTATTGTTTGGATTTGGTACAGACTCTTGTAATGCTGTTTCAACTTCCATTTGTTCCTTTTCAGAAGGAACAGTTATATTCTGTCTTACGTTCGGTAAGCTTTTATCTACGTCTGCCATTTATTTTCTCCAATCTTTCTTGTTTATCTTGTTTTGGTTCTTTAATCAAGCCTCTAGGGTCTGGCCCCTTTAATGGAGGGATTGCTTTCCATTTTACATGTTTCATATTTTTTACTAGTGTTGGATTTTTCATTAGTAATATTCTTTTAGTGTTATTTGTTTTACAGGATCTTTATAATCTTCGGGGTGATTTAAAAATCCTCCTTGTCTAAATCTAAGCACAGCTTGAGTTGTACTATCGACTAAGTCATCATTATCTCCATAAGGAAACGATGCACATTCTTCTATAACTTCTTGAGCAAATTGTAAATGAATAGGTGCCCAAATTTGGCCACTTTCAAACAGCGGGGCAACAGCGTTAACTCTTGCGTGTTTGTCGTTTCCACGAGATGGTGTGAAATTGACCACAGGTATACCCATATTTCTTAATTCATAAGTTAATGGTAATCCAGCAGCTTTTGCTTCAATCAATACAGTCTCAGGTTCCCAATATTTATAAAGCTTAAGTGCTTCTCTTCTAAGTTCAGGAAACTCAAATCTTTCTTTAACTGCATCAAGTAAAATTAATTGATGAGGTGAATCTTCATTTTCTCTAAAAATTCCCCACGTTGTAATTGCACTAAAGTCAGCAGTCTCTTTTTTTAAGTAAGCTGTATCGTAAGATTGTATTACATGATCACATTGAGGTATGCCTCTATCTTCAGGCCACTTCTTCCACCAATCTCTTTTAATTAATGCTCCTTCTTCCGAGGTTGGGTTTTGCATATATTGTGCATTCCATTTTGGAAGTGCAACAGAAGCTTTAACACCAAGCAATTGTTCTAGTTCCCAATACTCTGGCCACACAGGTTTACCGCTTGGAAGTATCGCAGGAAATTCTACAACTTCCCATTGATCAGCCTGAGGTTCTTTTTGTGCAGCTTGTAACATTCCTGTTAAATCTTTTGTGTTCCATCTTGTCATAACAAGTACAATCATTCCGCCAGGTTGCAAACGTTGTCTAGGACCTGATGTGTACCATTCGTAAGCACGTTCTAAAGATTTAGCATTCATAGCATCTTGTTCCGAGTGTGGGTCATCAATGATAAGTAAATCTGCACCACGACCTGTAACAGCACCTTCAACACCAACCGCAAAATATTCTCCGCCTTGTTCTGTCTGCCAGCGACCAGCTGCTTTGGAATCTTCTTGTAGTCTAGTTGGAAAAACTTCTTTGTACTCATCACTATCCATTAAGTGTTTAGCCTTACGACCAAACCTTACAGCAAGTTCAGCTGTGTGAGTTGCTTGAATAATTTTTAATTTTGGTCTGTTACCAATCATCCATGCAGGAAGTAAAAAAGATGCAAATTCAGATTTTGTATGACGGGGTGGCATATTCACAATGAGTCTCTTAACCTTTCCAGATTTTAAATTATTAAATTTTTCTGCAATAATTTTATGATGGGACCCCTCTATAAAATCAGGCCACATGTGTTTGACAAAATGCATAAAGTCGCCCTTAATTAAAGAATGTTTTTGTTTAATATCTTTTTGTATTAAATATTTTTTTAATTCTCTTCGGGTTTCAGGAGGTAAGTTATCTATATCTTTTTTTAAAATTTTTTTAATATCAATTTGCATAAGTATCCTTATGGGACTCCAAAACGTTTTTACCGACATTGAATGTCTAAATCAACATAATTATACCTAACATTAGGATCCCTTTCTATTAAAAAGGTAATAAGGAACTTCGTACTTTACTTTTTTAGAAACAAACGTGGTACCTCTATTGAGGTACCACGTAAAAAAAAATGCCAAGAGGCAACAAGCCTCTTGGCATTAAAAAGAGATACAACTCCAGGTAGTAGAGCTTTAAAGCTATTAACTATTCTTTAATCTATCTCGTTCTTGGTTTACTAATTCCCAACTAAATTGTGTGTGTTGTGGTCGTTGTGGTGTATCAGTTAATCTACCATTATAATTAATAAATCTATCTAAATAAATAGAGAGATAATCATTAAGACAATGTTGAGTACAACACCCATAATAATAAGGCTTACTTACTACTCTATTCTGATAAACCTTATTACCCTTAACACCTTTTAATCTATCCTTTGTATCATACAAATAACACAAAGGACTTTGGCAATAGTTTTTCATTTCCTAATATCCTTTCGTATATTCTGTAATTGTTGGGTTCTTAAAATTGCGTCAATAAATCTTTGGTTTTCTGCCATTTGTCTATCAATTTGTCTTAACTTCATTTCGGAATATAAAAACAAACCAAAACCAAAAACAATTAAGATCATTCCAATATATAAAACTATATTCCAATCAATCATATTACACCTCCATTTCTTTGGTTAATACAAGAGGCTTATCTGCCTCTTGTAATTTTTCTAATGTTTTCTGTTCTTTAGCTATTTCCTTTTGTAGATAAATTATTGTCTTATACAAAGTTTCTAATTTTGCATATTGGGCAATTTGATTTGAATAATTTTTATCCATAAACCACCTCCAATAAACTATCCTCATCATCTTTATCCTCTTTTGCAATAGTGCCTATTTTTTTAGTGCCTTTATATTCGCCATAGTCTTTTGCATAATCAAGAATAACATCAGTTCCATTATCCTTGCATTGATGATTTTCACATATTATTTTATCATTACATTCAAGATACTTGTTAAAAGCCTCATCATCATCTTTTGCAATAACGTGAGTTTTAATAACTATCACTCGTTCTTCCTCTATCTCATAAACATTTTGTCCGATATGCTCATTAGATAAATATTGTCTAATTGTCATTGTCGTCCTCCAAGTTATCGTGTTTATTTAAAATATAACTTTTGCCATTTAAAGTTATAAATGCTCTACCAAGTTCGGTAGAGGCACATCTGATACTATCTTGCATAATGTCAAAATATCTTATGTAGTTATGACCTTTAGTTTTATGCTTTGATATTTCGCAGTCATCATTCCAAACTGCATTTCTGAAAATTGGTTGTAATTGACTATCATCAACTACATCAATAATTTCAGAATTGTGAGTTCTTGGAGTGTATGAGATTTTAAAAGTGTCGCCCACTTTTAATGTGTCTTTTTTTAGTTTATCCATTTTTTATCCTTTCGTTATATGGGAGTTTATAGAAAACTCCCATATTGTCAATATACTTAATTTAATGCATTATCTTGGTGCATTTTTAAGGCTATTGCTATTTTTTCTTCACGTGTAGGTTGTGCCTTTCGTCTTGCCATTATTCGTTCAAGTGCATTTTGAGGATTATATATTGTTAATCCCATTCCCTCACTTCTAACGATTTGTGCCTCATCACAAATATTTGATTGTGCGAATTCATTTACAAATTCTACTCCACCCTCTAAATATTTCATTTCTTTTAAGACACCTTTAACATCATTCATATCTGCAATTACACCTTTAACAAATTGTCTATGTGCCTCCACTAGATTTGATTTACAAACTAGCATTTTTTCCATAGATTGAAATTCGTCATAAGTACAAGCGATTGAACGTGAACGACAATAAGAAGTTCCAATAACATCAACTTGATATTTTTCTTGCCAATCTCTCGCAAGAGAGATGTTATCCTCACTATGATTTGAAAAACCCAAAAACTTATCACACTTATCTACGTGCTTTGTTAAGTGTGGGTTATTCTGATTATCAGACTGTTCTATCTGAATATCTGCATTACAATCATTTGCCATTAACTCATCACGATAATAGGCATAAGCAAAATCAGTATCGCGATTATACTCACTACCATTTAAAGAACCATTTAATTTAAAATCAAAATGCTTTTGATTTGTTATTGGCTTTCCATTTTCGTCAACTTGATCTTTGTCAGTATATGCAAAATAAAAACAACTATCTTTTGCAACAACATCACAAGGACTTCCA
>VTLG01007842.1_pt1 | contig 25545 bp, 25 predicted proteins | sample 4694571 | NCBI WGS metagenome assembly VTLG01 (sample SAMN12604809, study PRJNA352737) | marine metagenome | biome: ENVO:00000447; feature: ENVO:00000209|ENVO:00000569|ENVO:01000036; material: ENVO:00002151; isolation source: viral sequences binned using virsorter ...
ATGGTTCAAGGGGAGCGAAAAAAAATATTCAATATGCACTTTAGGAATATCAAATGAAGAAGTGCACCCATCACTGGATACTTGATCCACCAACAAGCAAGATAAGTATTGGCGTATGCAAACTCTGTGACAAAACAAAAGTGCACAGCAACATGCCAAACGAGCGGTCATTCAACCGAGAGGTAGTACCAGGCAGTGGAAAGAAAGTTTTAATCAAAGAAATTTATTTAGGTAAAGTTTAAGAATGACCTAGGACATAGGTCACCCAATTTAAAACGCTCTATGGAGCTCACAGACCCCTCCTAGTCACGAAGATAAAGAGGGGTTTGTGCCTAGAGAGAGAGTCCAGTAAGTCCAAATCCTATAATGGAGGCAAGTATCACCAACAACAGTGCTGAGTGAAACTTGCTTGCGACTTCAAGTTTTGTAAGTCGCTTGTCTACATGAGACAGATCATTATTTTTTAGATCCCCAATCCTTTGAAGGATCAGATGAACTTCTTGTTCTAACCGGGCTTCTCTTGTATTCACTTCTTGACTTGCTTCTTTAAGAGAATAATCTCTGCTTCAAGTTTTGCGATCTTAGACCCCATAGCTTGAATGCGTCTTAGCAAATCGTCAAGTCCTGTGCCACGTCGAATGTACATTACTTCTTTACACCCTGCACTTCTCGTACGACGGCCCAAAATTTCTTCATCAGCCTACTTCTTTCATCCCTAGATATAGTACCGTCATCTCTTACAGATTTTTGTACTTCTTCAATCAGGTCTATAACCAGTGGAAGTATTCCCTGGTATTTTATGGCAGTGCGGATTGCCTTAATCATATTATTCTCCTTTACTATTCCGCTTCTAATATCTTCATTCCGAGAGCAATAATGCCCCCGATGGTTGCCGTACTTATTTCTGGCATACCTTTGAATGCTGCAATAATAGCTAATACTGTTAAGCACAATATAGCAAGGAAAATTTGGGGTCTGACTTTTCCGAATGGCACTAGCTTTCCTTTGGGTGGAACTGTTGGCGGTGACTCGCCCGTAATTCTAGGACGGGATGCAATGGAGTATTGCGTGTACGTGCCCACTTCTCTCTCTGGTCTAACCATTCACATATCTCACACTTTACTTCGGCCACGGTATTTCCTCTACTGCCTTTTCCCAGTACTTCCAATTCCTAATTCTACGAATACCTTCAGCTGCGCCAACAACCATGACAGCTGCAAGTGCACCAATAACATATTTTTTCCTGGGTTTTTTCATTACTCATTACCCTTATCAAGGTCAGGTTCAGAAAAGATTAATTCTACGTTGTCTGTTACTGTCCAGTTAGCACCTGTTACAGTTGAGCCTACTTCAAATTCCTTTGTGACCAAGTTACCATCATTACCAACTTCGTTCTGCCTAATCTTTAGTACACCTATATCCATGTTCTTAAAGGTACAACTTCCACCTTTAGTCCAGAGGTTAGAAAGAGTTAGTGTTCCTATCTTCCCGTTAACCCCGGAGTTAGGGGCATCAATCCATATGCGGTCATACGTACCACCACTTGTAACCATAGCCTCTGCCTGATGGTGACCACCACCTATAGCCCGGTTCCTGGCGTTGCCGGATGTCTGTGTAATAGACTGCCCGTCACTGGCATTGTGTTCGATAATAATCGTATGGGCATCTATATCAGAGAAGTCCATAGATTTACATCTAGACTTTTCAATTACAAATGTACCTATCTGTAGTCTTGTACCAGTGAATGCGTTGTCACCTGTAACAGTTGGGTTACCTGATATTAATACGGCTTCAGTACAGGCTGTACTTCCATTAGAGCCACAGGTAGAAGGTAATGTAGAAACCTTTTGTCCTGCAGCATCTCCTGAGTAAACTGTTCCTGCTGATACATTCTCAATAGTAATCTCTCTAACAGGTACAGCACCCAGGTTAATCCTTAACGTGTTGTCTTTATCATCAAAGTAAGAAGGGGTATCCAGTGGGGCAAGATAAACACCTGAGTCTCCATTTGAGAAGGAACGTTCGGCTAAGACGGTTTCGTTGACTATAACTCCAGTTCCTGCGGTAGAACCTACTGCCAGTAGACCGATAGCCATCTGTGGATTTAAACCAAGGGCGCGTAGCAAGCTGTATGGAGACTTGAGTATATTGAATGTTCTCTTCCATTTGGCTGACTCACCATTTAGGTATTCAATTTTGGCGAATAACCAATCTCGCCATGAGCGTACCCTTCTGTATGCTGAGAGAACCTTACCGGGAAAGGACCGTATACCTCTGCGAATCTCTGGCTGAAGAACTGTCACAAGTAATAACACAATCGATACCGATAGAGTTGATATCCAATTGTCATTTAACGGGACAACAATATTGCTTGTGTACAGTAGTGCGGAATCAATCCAACACCCTGTCCACATATAGAAATCCATACAGTTTGAAAGATGTGGTTCCACCCACTTTACCGGGTTCGCATATGAGATGACCAACCCTGTAATACCTGCAATTAACAACAGGGAAATGAACAGAACCTTTAGGATAGTTCCTATTGGAACCTTATTCAAAAACTTCTTAGCCATACTCCCCTCCTAGGTTAGCGGTATTCTCTCCACTAACACGAGTCTTAATATTCCACGCCTGGTTGCCATTGAATTGGGAGCACTTGCGTACCCCGCTTCATCTAAATAAGTTAGGAATGCACTGTTGTCCCTATCAACCGTTACCTTCCTTGATTCAGCACCGAACTCAAAGTCCACCTGTGTTACCGTGGCCAGTAATGTCTTGAGATTACTATACACAGATTCAGTACTGAGTCCTGTAGCCGTAGCTGATTGATCTATATCTATTGTAATCTCATGCTGATAACTGAGATTGCCGTTGCCAGGAACAATCATTCCTTCAACGATCAGGTCTTTTAATTTTGGACTAGCAGTGTTGGTGCTCCCTCTGAGGAAGTTCACACGCATACCAATATTCTTTCCCGATACCCCTGCGTTTGAGGCAAATGTATTGACGGTAGTTGCCGATGTGTAATCACCCAAAGATACATTAGTACGAACAGCATCATTAATTCCATATTGTATATTGATATATTCATCTGATGCTGAAGAATTTAAATCCTCACCATTAACGTGAGTTCTTAGAAAGTTCTTGTTTTCATGTGGCATACCGAGATCGATGTAAGGTAGATCAACATATCCTGTTGTAAATATCCCACCACTTGAAACATCATCTTCACGTTTAATAGATACGCCTGACCTTGGGTTAACTAAGGGCTGTTCCAGGAACTCTGCATCACAGGTACTTGTCCCTGTTCTCATTGAGAAGTGAAGTCTTGGAACTCCGTCATCACCAGACCCAACATCAAGCCAATCTATTTTTTGATTGGCAGTTGCGTTCCTATACATATGGTGCCAACCAGTTCCGTTCCAAGATAATATTCGTGCTTTTCTACTTGATGCCCCTCCTCCAACCGATATAAATAACTGGTCCCCAGTACTTTTCATGTACCTTACGGGGCCAAGCATATCGTCAGGAACACCATCACCAACATCTAACCCATACCCTGACTGTATAAGTCTTGAACTGCCACTTACAGTCATGCGATAGATTGGTGCTGGGGAATCATTATCCACGCCTTGGGCAAACCATAAACTTCCCGAATGAACAGTCATTCTTCTTCCGTTATGATTTGAACCAGACATAGTAAAAATTAATTGATAAGTCCATGTCGAAGGTGAAGTATCAATCTCATAGATACCTTCATGGGTAGCAAGGTAAAGTTTATCTTCAGAGTCAATTCCTGGGTAAGTTGCCAAGCCCTGTGGCCCATTGTTTGAACGAATAAATATCTCCGATGCCCAAACGCTCCCGCCATTAGTTGAACTGTAAAACTGAACCCCACCACTATCTTCATACCATGTAGCTGCTACAGTTTCCCCTCCAATATTTCCCAACAAACCCGCATCAAACGGGTCGGTGGTACCAAAATCCGCAGCCTGTTCGCTTGCAAGGTAACCTTTAGTAATTGGGGTACCTGATTCAGACCAACTTGCACCATCAGCTGACGTATAAGTTCTATGGTCATCTCCCTGTACAACCATTGCAACAAGTCCCACTGTGCTTGTTGTTATATCTACTGGGGTTACCGGGTCCATTGCAAAAGCTGCCGCAGCAGAAATGAAATCACCAGATATACTTGATGCCAGGGTATGGCTCATTGTCGTCGTCGTGCCTGTTGCAATCCTATAGGATGACTTATGGCTACGATTGATACTTGTCCCCGTAGCAGCCATGCCTGACTGCTGTCCAGTGCCACTTGAAGATGCTGCAATATTGTCATCACCCGCAAAGCCGTCAACAACAAAATCTCCCGCAGCAGTAGATACCGCATTTGATATAGTCGTACCGCTTGAATCTACTGAATTCGCAGTAGCCAGGCTTAGAGTACCAGTATTAACTCCTCTAATATGGTAGGCTACAGCACTGATTTCATCGACTGTGGTTCCACTAACACTATTTAAACGACAGAAGAAGTAGTTGTTAGACCCTGAAGAAGCAGTTGGGTTTACTTTGTAAAATATACCCACTCCAGTATCAGCGTTATAAGAATTGAACGCAGCGTCCATAGCTGTCCCGCCACTACCATTGGATGCAGCATTATATGCCATTCCAGTAATAGCATTTCCGATATTTGAAGCATCGGTATAAGTAACCACAACTACTAATAGATCAGTATTGGCCTGTACATTTACAACTGCTGCATATTCAGTTTCATCTGCACCTGCTGCCATTGATGTCACAGTAGCAGGTTGTGACAGGTACCCACCGTTTTCCCATGCGTCGGTTGAAGCCCCTGTAAAAAGTCTGTTAACCGCTCCTCTATTAGTCGCAGCAGACCCACCAGCATCTGATCCAAGGGTTTGACTCCATAGTGAATGCAATTCACCTTTATATGAAGCTGAACATTTAACTACATTAAGCCCTGACTGTGTGGAATTCTCAGCAAGAATAGGTAGGTATACAGCATCTTGCCACCTGGTATCTAGAGTTGAATCCCAAAACCTTTTGTATTCATTTGGGTCAAACGCCTTATCTGAATTAATTCTGTGTCTGCCAAACCCACCAGTTAAATCAGGATGTATGAATGTTTCATATGGTGATACGTCTTCAGGTCTTGTCCGACCTGTATCTTTAACTGAGTTAACAAACTGCTGAACGGGACGAGTCAGGATCTTACTTCCATCCTCTCGTGGTCTGAGTATGTAGTTCTTTGTGTTAAGACGTATATCTATACCTGGCATAGAGCCCCCTAGAACGCCATATTAGGGGCTTTAAACCTCTGGCGTGGTGGTCTGATACCAACGGCTCCGCTTTCAACGGCTCTGTTATATGCACCTTCAAATTGTCTGGCCATAGTAAACCAGTAACTTTCAGGATTACCAGCTGCCCTTTCATCGCATAGATGTTGCCGTACCTTGTTGTATAGGGGCTCAAGTAAGTCCCCATCTATCTCAACAGGACTTGCGTCAGTGGTTACAGCCGTAAGCATGTCGCTTCCAACTATCCTCAACCTGTGATGTGAAGGAACCTTTCCTGTAAACCTGAGTGTGCCCCCGGTAGAGGCTCCAGATGCGGGAGGTATTACATCCCAGTTTGTTATTGGTGAGTATGGTCTGTCGAGTGGCCCCGATTGCCCGATTGTTAAAAATACTTCATCAACAAATACAGGAATTGATGCGCCAGAACTAACAGATATACCTACTACTGTGGCTTCATCTGTTCCATCAAGATTGTTTGATGCCGTCATTAGTTCCCATCCAGTACCACCATGTGCAGTGGAATCGACATCTCCATCTATTGTTAGATAAACCCGCGATGGTGTATTGCAGTAAACCCAAGCCGATAAATTTGCTTCCATTCCTTCCGTGGCTACAGCCGTATAGTCGGATGAGATAGAACTAAATGTTTGAACTAAAGTAACGGCTGTACTACCAGGAACATATAATCGTGCTGAATTGTTTCCTGAAAGTATTGCGTAATTTACAGGAGAAGTAGTTTGTTTCTCTTGGTTAACGGTTGCCCCGTTTCCTGTTACGCTCCAGTTATCAGGAGATACTTTATATACAGATGTATTGTCATCGTGTGTAGCCGCAGTTGAACCTTGATACGCCCTAGTAACCGTTAATGTATTTGTAGATATTCCTGTGATATCCATTACTTCATTATCAACAATAATAAAGTCGGCTGTAGTAAAAACAGAACCATCATCAACATCAACACCAGTTTCTGAATCATCTAAATCTTCATTAAGTGCTGTACTTACAGTAGTCCAATCCTCAAAGCTACCATTGAGCAGAAGGTTCTCGGAGTCGTTCTGTGCCTCGTACCTTTCCCCCAGGTACACCCTGTTTACCCTACGAATCGTAGATGGTATCTCGTATGTAAACTGTCTTGTGCCTGTAACAACCGTTTCAACATCACGTACTATTCCTATGTGTGGCCAGACCTCTTGTCGAGCCCTGTTGTACCACTCCATAACCTTGTTAGGTGGAACGGTCATGAGTTCATAGGTAGATATTGAACCGTCACTTCCGCTAGGCCAAGCCTTGGAAACAGTAATGGTTCCAGAAGATTGTGCATAGTCAGTTACTCTTCTGTATTCTGTATCATTATTATTGCTTGTAACGATGACATACCAGTTAGCGTTAAAGTAATCATCAGATGAATATAGATCGGTTAGATCGTTATCCACCAGAGAGGTATTAGCTGATAGGTTTTCAGACGTGGTGCCGGTAACCAGGCCCAATGGCCTAACTATATCCTGACGCATTGTTTCCCATGTAGTAGTTGGCATCAGCTTGCCTTTGCCTTTTTAATGTCCAGTTTATCTTTAGACTTAGCATCAACAGTATTTTCAAGTTCTTGTATTCTACGTCTTTGTGCAATAATAGTCACTCGTAGTTGTGCCTCTGGCATTACCGTAAACAATTCCTGTATATCTGCTTCTGTGATTTGTATGTCTTCCATTACGATACCTCGTTCACACTAAATGTTAGAGATGCACCACGACCATTGCCTAACTCTGAGTCAGCAATAGTGATAGTGTCATTTTCAGCGTAGTTACTTCCTTTGCTTTTAACAGATACACTTGCTGCACCAATAGGATTAATAATCACAATAAACACAGCCCCTGTTCCACTACCGTTAGTAGAAAAAGAACTGACAATATAATCTCCTGCCGGGCGTTTTATGTCAGCAGAACTTATGTTGTCTACCGTTTCTATATTGCTCATTAAACTTCCCTGTGCATATTGTTTTTATACAGAAGGTCTTTACGAACAATCTTATCTAGTCCAATACGCTTCATAACTCTCATATGTTCGTTCTCAAACATATCAGCACAGTCATCAAGAAATTTATAAAGGTGGTCAATAGTTGGCATATTGCCTTCCTTAATCATTTCTTCTGTTTGATGTAGATACTGTTTAACAAGTGCTTCAGCCGTCTGGAGGTGAATGCCCCATTGTTCCAGATATTCTGCATTACCTTGAGAAATGTGACCTGTTAATTGGGTGTCTCTAAATGCCTGTCTGAATACCTGCCTTATATGATGTCGTGCCTCATCATTCTCCATGTCTTCTTCATCCCATAAGATTGGGATATCATTGTTCTTTCTTATCTCTTCATATGCTTCTTGGAAAACAGCAAGTTCTTTTAAAGCACCTTCAATATATATCTTGCTACGTTTAAGCTGGTGCTTTTGCCATGCAACTTTAAGAATAGATAACTCGTCATCTTTCTTTTCAAGTTCCCTTAAAGATATCTCACCTTTTTTTAACTCATAGAGATTACTTTCGATAGCGGTTCTTCTGTCCTCTATCTGGGCAAGACACTGCCTTAGCCTTCTGTAAGGAGAATCATTCAGCATTGTCAGGGTCATTATCTGGTTGGTATGCTGAGTATTGCTTCTACCAGCAGTGTTGTTAGCCCTGTCTATCTCAACCATGCGTTCATTAATCTTGGCTATCTTATCTGGAGTCATAGTCTCCATAATCCCCATGTTCTCTGGGATTATTGCCAAGGCTTCTGACTCATAGTCCTCTATTTTGTTGAGTTTATCTTGTATCTTATCTAATTTTTTAACCATTAATTACTTCCTGTTCCCCCGTTATTTCCTATATCAGAGTTACCACTGGCAATATGCGCCCCATTTACAACGGCATTACCTGTAGTGGCTATAGATATCTGATTAACTATTGTATGGTTAGTGCCACCAGCTGTATCGTTTGGTCTATCGTTATACTTGTATCCACCCCATGATTCCAGATACTGACCGTTACAAGCCTGTCCGTTACCCTTCATATATGTATGAGTCATATCGCCAAACATAGTTGCATTACCAGTTGATGCTACTGTGTAATATTCGATTGTATTTCCTTGATGACTTTGCCATTCCCCACCTGTATCTCCACCTGCACCGGGAGAGCCACCACTATCTTTATCAACGACATTGCCTCCTCCCATAGCTACGGCTCTGGTTCCATTAGAACCAGTAGTTTTATAATAACCCCCCATGTTGTACAGAGTGTTATGTGGGTTGCCAAAAACATCGCCAGAACTTGCAGAAGCAAAAGTGTAATAGCGTACTTCTTCAAGGTAAGTAGTAGTAGTACCTACACTTGTAGCAGTTACATCTCTTTTAGACCCACCCATGATTAACCATCTTATATCAAGGGTTCCCTGAGTACCTGTATATCCGCTTATACCTGTGCAATAGGCTTTCCAATAATCGTTATTGCTACCCCAGTCAACAGAGTCGCTCGCTGAAGCAATAGATATTTTCCATATCTCATTTGTGAATGCTCTACCGGGAGAGTACCTTCCGTTACCACACGCATAAAAACCTGTAGCACCGTCTTCACCTACAGCATTAGCTCCATAATAAAATTCGTCATCCGCTGTTTCCCCTGTATCTCCGGGGTAACCCTCTGTGTAGTGGTGTACATCGCCCCAGTCTCCAGCATTGCCACCAGAAGAGGATGTAATATATTCAATCTTGGGAACTACATATGGCCCACTTCCATCATTAGCCCAATTGTGGTCACGGTCACCTTCTGCTATTGGAACAGTACTAGAAGGTTCACTCCACCCACCACTACTTATGATAGTAGTTCCGTTACTTGCTACGCCACAATCTACCTTACCAAATTCCATATTACCTGTTTTTGCAACATTGGTACCATTAAAAGGATTTTTAACATAAATTTCAGTACCATAACCACTACTACCGTCATACGTACCATAACCACCACCAAACGCATTATACCTAGCACCTGTTCCCTGCGACCTTAGTCGTGTACCTGAGTATGGGTCTACGAATGCGGTAGGGCCAACTCCACCAAATCCCATTACCTGATATCCAAACCTTGCAAACTGCAATTTTGGAAGATATAAATCTTTATCTGGAATTTCCATTAGGCATCCGTTGCAGCATTAGTTGTATAGTTAATCTTTACCCCAACAAGACGAGCATCAGTAGAGTTAGTTGTATCACCACCAGCATCAGCATCTCTATATACTTGGAAGAATGCCAAGTCACCAGCTTGTGGAGAACCACCTAGTGTTATCGCTGATGTAGCTGCGGTTATAGCAAGGTCTTCTGCCGTATCATGGAAAGTGTCAGTTACTGTTTGTGCTGTTCCGTAAGCGACATCTATTGTGTCATTATCAGATACACATACGCCCTGTATTGCCCATATAACATCAGTATCTACTGCGGTAGCATGAGTCCAGTAAAACTGTGCGGTAACCGTACCCTCATTCCATGACTTAGGCATAGCTACTGAGAACTGTGCATACTCCTGTGTCGATGAATCAAAATCTAATACCTGCATATCTGGTCGTGTAGCTGTTGTTTCTACCTCGGTTAGAGTTGCACATCCATTTGTATCTGTAGGTCGCATACTTCCAGCAGGAATCCACATATCTTCGGTTCCTGCCGTTCTAATAGCAGCGGATGCTACTGTTGGGGCTTGTGTAAAATTAACCACACCATTAGCTGCTATAGCGATAGCATCCAAATCACTTGCAGAGCCAATGTTTCCTGTATCTGGTATTGCTATACCACCACTAAAAGAAATTGTCCCATTGGTACTATTGGTAATAGTCTCGTCATTCTCCAGGATAATTCCAGTAGAGCCAGTAATGTCTATGCTGACAGGAAAAGTTACTCCACCTCCATCAGCGATGGTTATAGCATTATCCCCATCACTATAATCAATAGTACGAACCTGAAGACTACCTGTACTGGTAAGGGTGTTAGAACCAAGGTCAACGGCACCAGCAAATGTGGCACTTAAATCGTCACTTAATGTAAGTGCTGTTGCGAGACTGTTCAAACCACTTCCCGAAACATCAGCATTTGCAGTTTTAAAAACGATATCTCCACCAGCCCCAGAACCTTTACCCTGTCCACCCTGAAAGGTTAATGTTCCACCTGCCTGGTTGTTTGAAGTTCCACCAGTCGTTGAACCAGCAGATATAGTTAGATTTCTACCCGCAGCATCGTGTGCTGTTGCCGTCACAGAAGCTGTTGCGTTCTGTCCGTTTCCGTAAACTATATCGCCACCCGATACCGTAAGGTCAGTTGATACAGTAACCGCACCCGTTACAGCTAAAGTAGAACCATCAAACGTAAGGTTGGCTTCCCCTGCTAACGCATTAGCCCCAGTGACAGTAGCTACTGTGTTGTCTGTACTTCCTGTTAATGCTGCTCCACCTATATCCGAAAGCACCTCGGAAGTTGATCTGCTTTCTAATCCATTAGCTGTAAACCTAGCGTATTCATCGTCAGCTACTGATGCTGAATCAACCTTTACAGCGTTAGTATTTGAAATACCAAAAGTTAAAGATGCCTGACCGCCTATATCTGAAAGTACCTCTGACGCACTTCTTCCTTCTATGGTTGTACCATCTACACGAAGGAAGTCATTGTCCGCAACACTTGCTGCAAATTGAGGTACATCGTGCTGACTGATTCCCTTGGCTATCTGTAATTTATTACTTGAAAATTCTAATCCAGGGTTTGTTCCTAAATCGACTGCTAATGTTGCAGAACCATCTGTGGCTCCACCAGATAAACCATCTCCAGCTACTACAGCGGTGATGTCTCCACCACCACCTCCAGATATAACTATCATTAGCTGACCTTCCCTAGGATTACATCCACCTCCACATTGTAGAAATGCCCCCTCAGTTCAACATCTGTAGATGCTTGCCTGATAAATTCCATTGAACTAAATTCTGACTCGCCCAGATATATTGTGTCTCCACTTGATATCAACTGGCCTTCAGATGCCGTAGGTGCTGTTCCGTCACCACGAGCCCTTACATTAGCTGATTCTATTACTCCAACAAAAGATCGGGCACCTACTGGAGCCGAAGTAATTAAAGCAGATCCCATTTCAAATATGGTTACTGCTGCTGTGCTAATAGTACCCGATGTGTAATCTAATGCCTTTGGTTGTCTAGACATATTATTTCTCCTCGTCCGGGTCTACTCGATAATGACCTATCGGTGCCTCAACAGAATTCTCCTCGTTGGGCATAGGCAAATGATCTAAAGCCCCTTTCCTTATATCGTAAAATTGTGGATCTCCTCTGAAGTCTGGTATAAGCATACGCCATTGATCTTCAATTGGCATTAGTACTGCCGCAGGAATATGCCCACCCCACTTCTTATGCATCTTCTCAAGCCACACTTGGTGTGTGTACTCAGTATCATAATCTGTATTTAAAAGCTGTGTTATCGCAGAGGCATAAGCCTTTTTAAACTGCGACGTATCGTGCGTCTTACCGTGACCGTTATGCTTGTCTGGATTACAGGCAGCTATCGAATCAACTAACGCAGTAGCGACATCCTCGATTGAATCACCCATCGCAATCAGGTTGTCCACACCGTTGCCCAGAGGGTAATGATGTATATGGCCTTCCTTAGTCTCAAATGAAACGTATGCGTAAGGCGACCTGTAGCCTCGTTCTTTAATCCGCTCAATCATCGGTAAGAACGAGGGGTGATATTTATTGTCACCGTTATCTTCAGTCATCGCTGTCTTAACCAGGGAAGCTAATGAAAGCCTCCCTAGTCTTTCTCCTTTGTTATTCCCATTGGGAATTCCTTACGGGGCAATTGTTAGATGTACAAACTGGAAGTGCTCGTCTGCTGCAAGCACGTTGGTAGCAAAACCTACCACCTGTTCTTCTGAGTCGGTATCGCTACTATATGCTTCTACCGCACCTGCTTCTCCATCAGACATCCTAACTGGAGTAAAAATTACCAGTGTTCCATCAACCTCTACTGCTGCTTCTCCCCATGTCTGTGCCCAAAAATATGAATTGTCAGCCACATCACAAGTAGTAAACCCAACAGTTCGCCCTGTCTGTGCTCCACCAGGACTAGGAATAGTATGCATAAAAGGATTAGCAACTACACCAGCCTTACTTGACGTTGTCAGTGCCTCAACAAGAGTGTCTCCATCCATAAGATTAATATCTATAGCGGGTGAAGCTGATACGTCAGCTGCATCATGTTGTCTAATTCTATACATAGTACCCGACCCAGCCGCTGTATTAAAAAACAAGTAGCCATTAGCGTACTGATCTTCAGTAACATTAGTATCTGGAGAAGTTCCAAATGTAATTGATACGCTTTTATCCCCTACAGCTGCTGCCGCATTTACTGCAAGGCCTTGATCGTGGTTAGCTATAGCTACCGAACTTTGCACACCTGTGCCAGCTCCGGCTGCTCCATTGCTAAAGGCATACCGAAAAACTCTACCGTCAGGAAGAACCATTCGTGTTCCTATAACAAGTCCTAAATCTGCTGTGGTGCTGGTAACTTTTTCGTCACCGTAGTCACCCCAAATTGTTCCATATGTTAGTGCCATTTTCTTTCCTTATGTCACTTTAGTTTTTTTAGTAGTTTTATTTGTAGTTTGTTTTGGAATTTTTACTTCCATATCTTCTATTGTTGCATGTCTCTGGCCCCTTCCTGTTGGAGGGTCAGCTATGTAGTACGACCTATGTTGATGAGCATCCCTTTTAGCTTTAAATCCATGATCGTGAACAAGACAGTAGTACTTAAAGTTCTTCATCCTGTCCAATACTTCCTGTGGTGGGTCATAAGCTAAAGGTACTCCACGATTTTGGCAGTACATTCTGTATGCTTCCCAGGATATAAACTTCCTGGGAGCCCTTGCAGCAGAAACAACGTATGGTGCATTTTCCCAAGCGTCACCCTCAGTGGAATCGGCAGTCTCAGACGACTCAACATTAGCTAACGGTTCTACGTTAGCGCGGAGTCGGAAACCCTTTTTCAGATAATTGTGCAGTTGCACAGCATTCCCCACAGGCAATGGATTCGTAGGACCAAAACCAAAGTCGGTCACCCTACCGTAATCACTCACCGTTGTCTGGTGATAAAGTACAGCCCTTCCTGCCTCAACCCAGTGAGGTTCCTGTCCCTCTCCCAACTCGTAACCGAGTTCGGTTCGTAGTTCCCTACGAATATGAGGCCAGTATATCTCTCTGAACATTTCAACGTGTTCCTGTGCTGGACTATCTTCATCTAGGAAGTAATCCCACGGGTCTACTTGAATTGCTTTACTAGGTTTTGTGGTCATCTGCTTTTCCTTTTGCGTCGACGACGTTTACGTGGACGATCATCAACACTCCGACTCACCCTGTCGACTTCAGGTTGTTCACCTTTAAAAATAACCGTATTGGTTATCTGTTCTGGCATTGACACCGAAGGTGACGTGGCATATTTATGAGTAAGTAAAACATCAATTGTTCCTGCCTTTACATGGGCATCGTAATCGCTGCATATACGTTCTATATGTTTGGTTCCCTGGTTTTTCCGCATAGACATTGGAGTACCGCATCCTGTACAGGTAAAATTAACCTGACCACCTTCACCGATTCCCTGATGTAATTCAGCATCACGGTGAGATTCGTAGCCGGATTTAAGCTGTGCAAGGTGCTGTTCAATATGCCCTTCATATAGAGAGGTTTCGGTACAACAGGAACATTTAAAAACTACCTTTGCAAGATAGTGTTCCATAGCCATACCCTTTTCTAACGGACTAGTCCATGTCTGGTCAACTAAATCCCATAATTGAATCTTGTTAGCCTCTGAACTACCTGCGTCAAATAAGATAGCGTCACGACCACTTTCGTCGACGATACGCCTTCTGTCTCTAGCTGATGGGGCACTGCCCTCATATGTTTCTACACTTTGATTAACCAAAGATTACCTCATTAAACAGTTGCAGTTGCGTTAGAGTAAACTTCCACACCATGTGGGTCTGCTCTTTCGCCCTCTGCCCATTCTTGGAAGATTCCATACTCTCTCGCTCGGAGTGAGTTATCATCCTCTTCTGTCACATCAGAATCATTTGCTACAACCATGTAAAGAGCCTCAGAAGCAAAAATTGCTCCTTTAGCATCATTACTTGAGTCTCGCTCAATATTTCCACTGTGGAATATGGGGATACCATACAGTCTATCTGACCCTCTCCACCATCTTTGAACCAAGTCAGCAGACAGTCCATTAAGTGAAGAACCAGAATCAGCCGTGCGAGTAACACTCGCTGGCATACCGTGGCTCAAATCTGCAACAATGTCACTGATCTGTTCAATGTGTAAAGCTGCCTGTAAAGGCATAGGTGCGGGACCAAAACTTGCGTTGTTGTCAGTCAGCAAATAAGCTGCTGCACCTCTAAAGTGTGTGATATCCATTGCGTTAGTTGTTCCTACAATAGACTTTGAAAAGCCATCGTAAAGAGCAATAACGTCTTTGGCCATTCTCCTTCTCAGGGAAGAGCCGATTTGCCTTCCAGCTACGGTAACCACACTGCTGTCTCCCTGCCTTCTAATGAGGCGGTTTGACAGAGTAACCAGTATTCCGTGTTCTGCTGGGGTTAGTTGCAAAGTATTTGTAGCGAGCTGCTGAACCGAAGACAGATCAACACCCTCAGTAAGGGCTGCTGCATCTGTTAATCGAGCATATGTGCTGATATCCCACTGCTTTGAACCAGTAGGAATTCTTTCACTCTCAATCAAATCGGGATCAGGGGCAGCTGGCTCAAACGCTTCTTTTGCGGACGCTATTATAATCCGCTGTCCATTTGTTAAATTGGACGTGCTAGACAGCGATAGTCCTGTTGCCATTTTATTCTCCTAACTATTGACCTAGTCTATTTAACTGGTCTGTATATTCTTCTTTTGATAATTTGCCTTCTATGTAGGCTGATTGCACCTGCTCGATTGATCTCATGTTAGAAGACGCACCATTGGAAGGAGTTCCACCTGTTGGTGGACTTTGTACCTGTCCTGGTGCGGGTTGTTGTTGAGCCTGAGTTGCAGGTGCCTGATTGGTAGCACCCATCAACGGTTTCAAACTCGCAAAAAACCTGTCTCGTCTTTGAGATTCATTTAACCCTGGCTCCATAAACGCTGCATAATCGATACCGGGAGTCTGCGGGTCTATGCCTAAACTTCTGGGAATAGCGTATACCTGTTCCCATTCGCTTGTTGCTTCAGGACTAGGCTCTTGCATATTATCAGATGGTTGAGTTGATAATTGATCTCTCAACGCATTATTCTGCTGATAGTACGCTTGATTAGCCTGTAGCATCTGGCCAAAAGCAGCCTGGTGTTCTTCAGGAAGTGATTGCATATACGCATACGCCTGTTGTTCCTGCTGCTTACGAACCGCTTCCTCACTGTCTCTTCTTATCCCATTCAGACCCGTGTCTATTTTTGACTGTAGTCCGGCTACTTGACGGTTTTGATTTTCAATCATTTTATTTTGATTTTCAACCAAATCACGTAAAGCCCGAAGTTCGCCAGTAGAACTTGAATCTGTCTGAGGATTTGGGTCCTCCTGTACAGCATCCAATTGAGCCTGGTCTTGATCCAGTGCAGATGTGTTGTCTATATTTTCCGTAGTCACCTAGTACCTCCTATCGGTTTGATGAGAACTGTGACAAGTTTTTTATAGTTTAGTTTTGGTTTTATGTTCATGTCAATTATCTAGATAAGTATTGTTGTGCTTCTGCTATTTGTTCAAAGGGTGCATTAGAAATATATTCTTGTTTAACAATTTCATTAACGGGAGTAATCCCTATTCCTAGTTGTAACATCATTCTTTCTACTTCTGGGTTAAATTCACGAATACCTTGCTTTATTAAATTACCTTCTTTTAATACTTGATCAAATTCTTTATTTGTTTTTCTAAAATAATCTTTATAATCACTAGATTTCCATAACTGATAATAATCCCAGTGGCCTCTATCTTTTATATATTGATCATGCTTATCATATAAAACTTCTCTAAGCCATTCGTGGCCTTCCTGATAACTTCTAATTGCCTCTGCGACAGCATCATCTGTTGAGGCTGGCCTTCGTGAAGTTAATAAATCTCTTGCAGTCATACCGGGAGTTTCTATACCTGCATCTTGTGCTTGAATAATCATGTTTTCTCTTTCAGAATCCCTTCTATCATAATCAGGTATCCCTGTTTTAGGATGAAAATGTAAAGGAACATTCCAGTATGCACTACGCCAAATATCAACTAAATCAGTCATTCTTGATTCTTTAACTATTTCTACATCATGTGAAATAGCAGTCATAAATGCTTCAGATTTAGAAGAAAGATATTTTTTAATTTTCCCATTTAATGTAGTTCGTGATATTTCTCCTGCGTTAGCAAGCCTAACCCATTCTTTAATTCCTAAATCTCCTGTCCTTTCTGACCCATCCTCTAATTCTTTTATACGATTTGCATATAAAGACATCCCTTTATAGTACGCCTCATCAGGATTTTCAGGAGGTCGCTTTGCTTGTCTCTCCTCATAATATCTAAGCATATCTTCGTGAGTATCTATGTTGTATTGTAAATCGTCACCATCTTCTAAATCTAATAAATCATCATATAAAACATCGTGATATCTCATTGCCAAATCATTTTTAATGTCTGTGGCTGTTTCATATGCCTGTACTCCAACTCCAAGAAATGATGGAGCTGCCCAGATAGGATCATTAAATCTACTTCTTTCTAAATTAACTACATCTGCCAAGTCTTGGGCAAACATAAATAGTAATCTCTGCTTGGCTTGCTCAATCTGGCTTTCTTTGTCATATCTAATTTCATTGCCATAAAAATCATCTTTAAAAAAAGTATAATCCAAGGTTGCTGCTGCTGATGGAGACAATTTACTGCGAATAAAACTTTCAAGAAGTTCAGGTCTTGATAGATATATTTCCTCTCCAGTTATAGGATTTGTTCTTTCTTCATAATACGCTCGTGCTAAAAATTTTGCATACTGCATGTCCCCACCCCAAAAATCATACCTAATACCATCACCGATTCTTACCTGTCCAAAATCAGTAGCACGAGGATCTATACCGATTTCAACATTAAGTTCTGGATATAATTTTTCGGCCATTTTAAACGTGCCCAAGATGCCCATGCCTTTAGCAACATGTCCTGCAAGAGTGGATGCCCAATATTTACTAACCTGTATATTACGTGCGTCTTCTGCCGTACCCAATGGATTAAATTGTCTTCCTTTAACATTAAAAGATGTGGCTTTTCTTAAAAAGGATGATTGTGCAGGTAAATCTTTAGTCAAAAATTTTGCAGTTTTTGGTACGCTTTTACCATAAAATTGTACTGTTCCAGCTATATATCTGGGAGAAAAGAAAAGGGCATTAAAAAGAGATACTGCATAAGGGCTTTCTCCACCTAACCATTTTGATATTTTCCCTCTTCCTGTAGACATAAGAATAAAGTCAGCTAATTGATCAAGGTCTTTTTGACTATATTCAAATCCACTTCGTGTCCAATCATCTATTTGTTTATAAAAAGAATCGAACCTAAGTTTGTTTAAAGAACCCGTATAGATACGTTCACTTATTTCTGCACCAGGGATAAATCGTGCGTAGTTAGACATATAGGCATCTTCTGTTGCGTTTAAAGTTCTGGCCGTAGCTCCAGATCGCTCCATAATAGGCATTAATTTTTCAGCAAGATGGTAATATTTATTATCTGTAATAGATTTGGTTATTATGTCGTATTGTAATTCTCCCATTACAGGGTCCATCAATTTAAATTGAGCCCCAAAAGAATGAAACCATTGCTTCCAATACGGACTTAACATTAATTTCCAACCCTGTCTGCCAGGCATTGACATATCAATTGACGCAACAAGGGTTTTGGGTAAATTCCATACATTATTAAGAACATTTCCAACTAAACTTCTATCTACTTGAACCGCATCATCTATGAAACCAGTGCCAAATATTTTTTCTAATCTTCTAATTTCATGTGCTTGAGGTAATTTTTCTCCCCAAATGATTTTATTTAAAGCAGTCATATTAGTAATGTAGTCATAAAAATCAACTACTTTATCACCTACTCTAATATTTTTTCCTGAAGGTAATCCTTGTTTACTTGCATTAAGTACGAGTGAAGCCAATTCCTGCATATCAATTTCATCAAGATGGGCTAAACTATCTTTTGGTAAAACCGTATCTAATTCTCCTTTAAGAAGTCTTAAAGATTGGTTTACAACTTCAATCGCATCTCCATCCTTGGCAATTCCTTCTTCAATGTTTTGTGCAGCTATTGTTGATCTGGATGCTCTTCCAGCTTTTATTGCTGCTTGTTGGGCAGGTTTTTGTTCTTTAACAGTTTGAAGAACATGCCGTAATTTAGTTACAGCCAAACTATCTGGCACGGGTACTCTATCAGCAGATTTTAATCCCCCAAAAAGTGTAGATCTAATTCCAAGTGAAGCACCAGGAATTGACATTGTTCCTGGGATTCCTACAGCCATAAGAGATTGTTCTAGGAAACTTTGATTTTGTAATTCTTGTGCCGAAAAAGGTTCATTTGCAGGTAATACTCCACCTACACTACCGATAAATCTTCCTACAGATTCCCATCCTGATTCAGGCTCATTTCTTTCATACCACTCATTTCCCTTATAAAATCTTTTACCAACATCTTCTAATGCTCCCGCAACTCCTTTGGAAAATTTTAGTAATGAAGGAGTAAATTCTTCTGATGCTGACATACTTTGTTCTATTGGACTCATATCTGGAAGATATTGTTGACCAGGATATAAAGGTCCAAATTTAATATATTTAGGAATTCTTTCTCTGCCAGCCCCTTCACCTACAATAGTTCTACGCCAACCTATATCAGGATGATATACAGCTTTAAGTGATTCTCCCTCATGAAGCATAGATGCTGCTTCATCGTAGGTCATTTCACTAACAATTTTACCGACATTTGCCTTATTTATAACTGTTGGATTCTGGGTATCTACCAAATAATCAGATGATTTAATTGTTTTAGATACAGGTTTTTCTATAGTTGGTTCAGATGTCTCAACCGAAACCCCTTGGAAAAAATTAGCTAATTCTGTCATTGGGTCTTGAGGTGGCATTTTATCTTCCTAATTGTTCCTCATGTTCGTACACATCAACTTTTTCATTAGGTGGAGGGCTAAGAATAGGTTCGGGTTCTACATAAAGATCAGAATCACGCAAACGAGATCGTTTACTTTGTGAGCCTGGTGGCCCCATTTCCCATATTATAGGGTTAAAATCTGCTCCCGCGTCCCATGTTGTATCTTTCGCATATGGATATAACCCAGACATATCTGCAACTTGCCCTTCAAACCAATGGGCCGGAGGTGAAGGAGGAGCTCCTTGCTTCCCCATATTTGCAATATATCCAGGGCTTGCTGTGGCAGCTGTTATAGTAGATGCCCTTGTAAGCCAATCAATTGGTGAATTAGGATCTAATGCTGCGTTTAATAAATCTTGACCAGAAAGTTTTACAGGATTTCCATACGCATCAACTGCAATCTGTCCTGTATTAGGGTCAATGTATGTAGCACCACCTATTCTGTCACCAGTTCTAGGATCTATATAAGTACCAAATTCTGCTACTTCTCCACTTGGAGTCATACCATACCCAGATGCAGATGTTTTTGCATGGATTACTGGATTAGACATTAGGTCAGGATTCTCTATAGCCTGTTCTGCAACCGCCTGATCCATTCCTCCACCCATTAAATCTGGTATAAATTGTCCAAATACAGAATCGAGTGGCGGTGGACCCAATCCATTAAGAATCATTTGTTGCGATGCCCAAACCCATTCGTCAGCCATTTTAGATTTTAGGTCTTTAGAAATATCTGTATCAAGATCTGTTCCATCAACCTTAGATCCAAACCTAGTTCTGACCCAATTCTCTGCTTGAGTTACACCCTGTGCAGAGGTAATAGCATCTGCGGAGGCTTGGTTTGTTGCATATTCTTCTTGTGCTTTTTTAGCATCAGCTTGGGCTTTAGCCTCTTGAAGCCGATCACTTACAGTTCCTACAATATGATCAATATGTGCTTGATTCATACCTGCTTCGCCCATACCTGCATCATCCCAACCCAATCTACCCATAGCATTTTTCTGACTCAATAATGTTAATTGACCTTCAGCAATTATTTTATCTCGCTCGGTTTTCTGTGCATCAGTAAGCAAAGCATTTGGAAATATTTTTTTTATCTGTTCATCTAAAAGTTTCCCAGGATCCTCAACTAATTCAGTAACATTTTCAGACCCCATAATCTGATAGGCTGCTTTAAAGTTTTCAGGTGACTGCATATTGGGATTAGCTATATCTTCAAGCCAACCAAATTCAGCCTTTTTTGTTCGTCCAGCTTGAGTAGAATCATCGTCTGTTGCAGCGTTAACTAACTTATCAGCAACATTTGCAAAATTCTTTTCGTTTTCTGAAGATACATCATCAAGCTGACGCTTAATCGTATCCCAGTGACGATCTAAATTTTGCATTACAAGTGAATCAGATTCTCGATCAGCAGTTGTAATTACGCCTGCTTGATCTAATTGTTTTGCAACTGCACCTAACTGCTTATCTTTTGTAAAAAGATTAGGCCATCTAATAAAATTATCTTCTTTGTCACTTAAAGCTATATCAATATAATTTTTTAATGGTATAAGTGGGCTTATAGGACCTTGGTCAGTTCCCATTCTTTCCACTTCCCAACTTTCAAAAGGAAATATTCCTTGTGAAATCAAATGATTTTCTAAAGAAATTTTAGAATCATCTGGAACCATTAAGTTCTTTACAGCATATGTTTTAAGTATATTTTGGCTATTTTGATCTAATGGGTATCCTGTATTTCTAAAATATTCTTTTTCAACTTCTCTAAAAAATTCTCTAATGTATTGACCAACTTCAACTGTTGTAATACTAGCCTCATCAAAAGCATCTGAAGTATCTACTAAAGTCGCTCTATATGCTTCAGCTGCTTCATATGCTTGCTCTGCAGGCATAGGAGGAATAGGGTCTTGATTAGGCCCAGGAGGAGCTACAGGGTTCATAAGACCCTCACGATATTGGGTTACTCTAAAATCTATAAAATCACTAGCATAATCTTCTTTTTGTTTACTAACATAGTTTCGTAAACGAGTAACAACTGGAGATAATAATCTTTCTGCTTTTTCTGCTAGTGATTCAGGTGTTGCCATTACTTTCCTCTTAATGCATCAATTCTATATCCATTCTCTTCTGCCCAGTTTCGCAAAGCATTACGTTTTGGTTTAGGAACGTGCTGATCTTTAAAAGCATTGATCTGTTCCCAGTATCTTTGGCTTGCCAAATTAATAGGATCTCTGAGTAAATCTGTTTCTTTTGCCATTAATTCACCCTCTGTCCAGACGGCATTGGTCTACCGCCACCTGTTGCTGTTCCAAGTTGTGAACCTAATATATCAAGACCACCCATTCCCTGTGGGTAGACGCTTTCACGTCCTGCTCCAGTTGCCATCCTCTGTCCCTGTATATTTGCCTCACCCGGTCTTTGTAGTTGTGCCTGACCTGGTAAGTACTGTGTCCCAAGTTGATTACCAGTTGGAGCACTTACATCAGCTGCCGCTGCTCTTTGTTCTGCCAGTTGTATTGCTTCTGCAACTTCAGCTGCCTGTTGTTCTCGTGTCATCTCAAGTAACTTCTCAGCTGCCATCTGGTTCTGTTCTTCAAGCGGATTAGTTATTCCAACTCTTATCTGTGCCTCGTAAAGACTGATAAGTCCACTTCCACCATTCCAGAGTCTAAGTGCAAGAAGTGCTTCACGTTCTCTTTCTTCTGGTGCCTCTGCTTTCAGGGAGACATTGTTCTCGTAGAACTTCTTAATATCATCTGGCCTGATTGACTGATCAAACTCATGGACAGTACTTCTACCATGAACAGTAACCTTACCCATCGCCTTGTTGTTTACAAGTTTCAGAAATCTTTCATTTGCATGTTCCATTCCACGAGCCATAGCGTCGGCAAACTTACCGAACACAAGTCTTCCCGTGCCCGCAAGAACCGATAGTGCAAATCCTGTAGATACACCTGAAGGTCGCATTCCTCTAACTACGTTAGGGAAAGTTGCCTCTTCAATCATTGTCTGAACCATGCCAAGTTGCTGAAGTATTTCCTGTGGTGGCATAGCGAGAGGTGACGGTTGTATCTGAACATTTGGTCTAACCCAGTTCTTTGAAGCAAAGAGTTCGTACTCATCCATTGTTGCTTCGGCTGATGACGCGGGGCCATAGAAGTCTATCGTTCTCCAAGCGTACTGTCTGAGAATTGCCTCGTACTGTGTTATCAGTCTTGCTTCAGAATCTAGGAGACTGTGTACTGGTTTCAGTATTCCCTGATATCTATTTTCAGGTGAGCCTACATCGTAATCAAGTGACGCTGCTGGCTGAATTTTTGTATATGGATTAAAGCCATATCCATGTTGATACGGACCCCATACCCATTCTCCGTCTGCCATTCTTCCGCACCACTTCTCATCCCAGTATTCTAGGAAAGTAACAGTCTCAGAGTTAGGAGTTAACGGTGTCCACTCAGGATAAAGTGTTTGTATATCGTGAGGGCTTGATTCATAGAACTCTATAGACCATTTCATTCCCGCACGAGAATCATCCCAGACCATATTCTTGGGGTTAACTGCATCAACTATAAAAGGAAAACAGATATCTCTTTCATCGAGATGATCTTGTAATGCTTCCTTGTATTCATCCTCAGATTCGTAATCATCTATCATTGGTGCATCTGGCCACTTATCGCCATCCCACCAAGTCTTCATAAACCCTACGCCATACTGAATCGAGTGCTTTACAACAGTTCTTTTTGTATGTTCGGGTATATGCATCCATACCCCCTGCAAGAATTTCTGTATTCTTTCAGCCCTGTTCTTTGCCCTTGGCGAAGGAGCTGGTACAAATATAGAAGGGTTATTTACATCGACGTGATCAGTTGCGACATTGACTATAGCGTGTGGGGTCGCAGGTCTAACAGGATCAATAGGCATATCGTCAGGAATGGGTACGCTACGAGTGCCGTAATAATATTCATCCTCTTCTTCACATTGTCCATGAAACTGTTCAAAGTGAGATTTGTATACTTCAAAAATTTGAAGAACGTGTTCTTCTGTTGGCTTTGAATCATCATGAACCAAGTCACCGGGAACTAAAGGTTCACCTGTATCAAAATTAACGAGTACCATTACAAATTAACTCCCGATTTATCCCATCGTTCTTCTACACGCATCAGCCTTCTTTCTTTCATAATCTTTTCACCCGGACTCATGCCCATCATACCGTATCCAGTATTAGCTTCTCTTTGTGTAGGCATATACCTTCCACCAAATCCACGTCTTCTACTTTGATATGTTTGTGGATCATTACATCCTGACAATGCTAATGCAAGAGAAAACACTTCGTCGTCGTGTTCTCCCGCAGGTGCCTGTGCCTTGAATGCTCCACTTGACATCCTGATATGCTGAAAGGCACGAAGCTGTCTCAGCAGTATCGGTATGGCAGGGAACTGTATTGTCTTGTGTTCCATAGCTACGGTTAGGGTAGCAAGCAATTCTTCCCTGACATTCTTCTGAATCGACACTGGCTCAACGGGCATATTATACTCCATGAGGTCTTGAACCATAGCAAGACCCATACCTGTTGCGTCAGCCATAATTCTCTGGAGTCCCCATTCCTCGTTGATCGCAACGATATGTTGTTGTACTTGTGCCCACGACTGCCCGTCCCACAACCTGTGGTATACAACTCTTCTTTCATCAGCATCCATAATTATCAGAACTGTAAAGTCACGGGAGACACCAAGGTCTAAGCCAGCGACATAATTCTTACCGGGTAGTGGTTCATCTAAAAGGTCACCGCCTATACATTCTTCAATATTGGAAAAGAATCCTGATGATAGTGAAAACTCGGCAAGGTACATTCTTCGCCATGCTGCTTCGGGCATAACTTCCTTGTCTGATTCAACCTCATCAACATCATCTTCATTAAGCAAAGGATTCTGGTAAACCGTGTAATGAAAGTATTTGTGATTCTTGTAAGCACCACGTTTGGCTGCTTCACATCCACGTCTGAACCAATGTTCTGGATATACAGAAGGTATTCCTTCGTATAACGCTTTGCCCATTCTACCTGCCTGTCGTAGGGTAGGTCGCAACTTTTCAGCAGCTGCGTTAGGTATATCCTGTGCTTCACTTACCCATAGAAAGTCTAGACCTACAGTTTGCAAAGCCTGTGCGTTATCTGCCGACTTCATTTCGATCAGCCCCCATACCTCGTCTGACATACCATTGAGAGTAATAGTCATGTTGGCCTGATTTGTTTCTCGTATCCAATCAGGGTTAAGAAGCTGTAACAGTTCGTTCCAAGCCTGTCTTCCCTGTACATATGAAGGTGCTACGACCCAAGCGTGGAATCCTGGTGGAACAAGCTGATACTTATTTATGTGTTCAATCGGTCTTGATAACGACTCATAGTATGCTGCTTCCAGTTCACCAAGGGCACATCGGGATTTGCCCCACCTTCGTGCAGCTTCAATCCATTTCTCTTTTGAATTAATAGAATGTACTTCTAGTTGTCCCTCATGCGGACTGTATCGAGTCCTGAGTAACTGTGTCGTCATCTTTTGCCTCTAGGTATCTTTTGTTTGTTCTTCTATCGGGTACAACAGCACCGGGCTTCATTTCATCTGCTGTAACTGGCCTGATCTTAGGTTTAACCTTTCCTCTACCTGCTCCCTTGGTTGGTCCTTCTTCATCAGGAAGAGCCTGTATCTGTTTAATGACTGCAAGTCTTTTTTCTACTGGAAGTTCTGGGTCATTGAGCATTTGAACCAGATGCCACTTTGCTACCCTCTTAATCTCATTATTCGGTAGTTCATCTACCGCAACGGATTTCTGTCTGACCATCTTAGCAGCTATGCCAAAATAACCATTTTGTCTGACCCACTTAGTAAGCCATGATTGTGATCTGCCTATGTAGGCAAGGGCTCCTGAGTCTTTAGCATGAAACTGCCTTACCCATAAGAATGCTTTCATCTCTGATGAGAATGTATCCCATCCTTCAATCTGCGAACCGTAGTCCTGTC
>VTLG01014807.1_pt1 | contig 25537 bp, 27 predicted proteins | sample 4694571 | NCBI WGS metagenome assembly VTLG01 (sample SAMN12604809, study PRJNA352737) | marine metagenome | biome: ENVO:00000447; feature: ENVO:00000209|ENVO:00000569|ENVO:01000036; material: ENVO:00002151; isolation source: viral sequences binned using virsorter ...
CTGCTAACATAGGAACAGTTTCTTAAACTAATTAAATATTATGGCAGCTCCAACAGCAGTTGGAGAATACGGATCATGTCAAGGTACAGAGACTCGTATATCTCCTTCAGACACAAGTGGATCAGGTAGTGCTTCAGGCGTTGCCTCCACAACAAAAAACTTACGTTTAGCATACGGAACAGTAGGGTCATCAGGAACAACTGATACCTGTGCTGTGGTTGCTGGACAGTATACATAACACACTAAGGGGGGTTTCACGACCTCCCTTTTTTTTATTCATAAATCTTAACCTATGACTACCACAACTACAACACTCGATACCGAACTATCCGCAGTTAACTCAATCTTGGGTAGCATAGGTCAGTCTCCTATATCTCAATTAGACTTTACCAATCCAGAAGTATCATTTGTATACAACCTATTAAAAGAATCTAATCAAGATGTACAGAGCGAAGGATGGACTTTTAATTTAGAATATCATATTAAAAATTCTAACAAAACTAGTGACAATAAATTTATAATACCTTCCGATGTCATGCGTATAGATAGAGAGGATTCATGGGATCGTACCAGAGATTTTGTAAGAAGAAAAGATTCTGATGGATTATGGAAAGTATATGATAGAGTTAATCATACATTTGAATTTCCTGATGATGACTATTTTTATTTTAACTATGTCAGATTATTAAATTACGAAGATATACCAGCTCCATTTCAAAGGTATATTATATATAAAGCTTGCGGAAGAGCTGCAGTACAATTAGTTTCCAATGCTGAACTACAAAAAATGATGGCTACTTTTGAAACTCAATCTAGAGCAGCGTGTATGGAATATGAATGTAATCAAGGTGACCATAACTTTATGGGTTGGCCAGATGATTCTGCATATCAATCTTATAAACCTTATCAAATGCTAAGACGCTAATGGCAAGTGTTACTCAAAAAATACCTACCTATGTTTTAGGTATGTCAACACAACCTGACGAAAGAAAAGCTCCGGGTCAAGTTGTTGATTTAATTAACGGTGTACCTGACGTTGTACGTCAACTTATTAAACGTCCCGGAAGTCAATTAGTAAGTACAATATCTCCATCTACCGTAGCTAATGCTAAGTGGTTTAACATATATACTCAAGATGATGAACAGTATATAGGACAAGCAGCTGCTGACGGTACAGTTACTATATGGAGATGTAGTGACGGAGCAGTTATACCAATTGATTATGCTAATGTAGCTGGTACAAACAAAGCTACTTATTTAGATAATACTGCATTGTCAGATGAAAAGTCTTCTGACATACAGGTAATGACTATTAACGAAACTACATTCTTTTGCAACAGAAGAAAAAATGTAGCAATGTTAACTGATGCTTCACAAAAGTCTGCACCACAATTAAACGAAGCATTTATTTCTTTAGATACTATTTCTTATGGTAAACAATATGCTTTAGACATTTATGATCCAACAAGTAATACAACATACAGCCATCCCAGAGCTACAGGAATTACTGTTGCAACAATAGACGATGCTTCTAACTATAGTGGTACCAGTAATGGTGACTGTAAAGGAGCAGGTAGAGAAGTTGTTAATGTTAATTCAGGGACAGCCATAGGATCTACTTCTCCTCCTAACGCAAGTTCAGGCGGTAAAAGTAACCTTAGATATGAAAATGATATCCGTTGTACACCACAACCTACAGGTAATGTTGATGATAATTATACATATCACGACACATATCAAGCTTATGTAAAATTACAGTTTGGTGGAGAAGGATGGACAACAAATGATACTCATACACATACATCTGACAAAGGTGTAACAACTACAGCTACTATTAAAAGCCATGTAAATGTTATATCCAGAGCTAATGTAGCAATGGTACGTCCAGCTCCTACTTCATCTAGTGCAGATGAACATGTATCTTCTGGTGGTATATTAGGAGATTTAAAAACGGCTATAGATGCAATAAGTGGTCATGGTATAACAGCTACAATTTGTGGAAATGGTCTTCATTTATACAGAGCTACACCATTTGGTGTAACATCACCAGAAAAACAGTTAATGACTGTAACTACAACAGAAGCTAATAATATAGCTGACTTACCTCGTGTATGTCGTCATGGTTATACAGTACGTATTGTTAATAGTGGTGAAGATATGGATGATTATTATCTTCGTTTTCAAGCTGAAGGCGTTACAGCAGATATTGTACAACAAGCTACATATGCTAGATCAGGTTCTACTATAACAGTAACTTCTACTGGACATGGTTTAAGTAATGGAAGTGAGGTTATCTTAGATGTAACAAGCGGTAATGGAAGCGATGGATATTATACTATAACAAGTGTAGCCGATGCTAACACTTTTACAGTAACAGATGCATCCTCAGGTACAACAAGTGGTAATGTTACAGTTCATCCCTGTCGCTTCGGAGAGGGCGTGTGGGAAGAGGTAGCAGCTCCCGGCATAACAACTACCTTTGACAACGATACAATGCCTCTGAAGCTCACTAGAGTGCTTCCCGGGACATTCTCAATAAATGGTGGTAGTGCTACATCTTATACTAACGGTGCATTTCAATTTGGCTATCCAGATTGGGGTCAGCGTGACGTAGGTGATGATATTACAAATAGTGAACCATCGTTTGTAGGTAACCCAATTCAAAAAATGTTGTTCTTTAGAAATAGGATAGCATTACTTAGTAACGAAAATATTATATTATCTAGAGTAAATGACTTCTATAATTTTTGGGTAAAAACTGCGATGGCAATCTCTAACGCAGACCCGATTGATTTACAATCTAGTTCTACGTTTCCTACTAAATTATATGATGCTGTTGAATCAGCAAACGGTCTAGTGATATTTAGTGCTAGTGAACAGTTCTTACTGAGTTCTGGAGCTGAAGCTTTGCTTACACCAGAAACAGCTAAGATAACATATGTATCATCTTACGCCTTTAATGAAGATAGTAATCCTGTGTCTTTAGGAACTACTATAGGATTTTTAAATAGCACAGCAAGGGAAACTAGATTTTATGAAGTAGCAGAAGTCTCAACTAGACAGGAACCTACAGTTGTAGAACAAAGTAAAATTATTGCAGAATTATTTCCGCAGAAAATAACTAATGTAACTGCTTCCACAGAAAACAACCTTTTATTATTTGCTGTAGATAGTACATTACATACAGCTTCTAGTGAAGTATGGGGTTATAAATGGTATGAATCTGGAGATAAACGTGCTCAATCTGCATGGTTTAGATGGACATTACCTAACGATGTTATATTCCATACGATGATGGATGATAAATATTATGTTGTATTAAATACTGGCTCCACATATACACTAGAAAAATTTGACATAAAATTATCTTCTGGAACTCCTATGATAGGCAGTCCTCCAGACGAAAATCGTGTACATTTAGATACTAAAAAAACGATTGCATCTGGAGATATGACATATGATACAGTTAATGATCAAACTACATTTACTTTAGGTGCAGGATTTTATAGCACTCGTACACTCACAGCTTATTGTATAACTGATAGTGACGCAGCTGGTAAGAGTTATGATATTCCAGCATCTGCTATTACAGGTACAGCTCCTAATGAAACAATTACTTTACCCGGTAACTGGAAGACATCTACTGAAGCTGGTTCATCTACCACAGCAGTTAATACTGATTTAATTGTTGGTTATGAATATGAGTTTGAAGTTGAACTTCCTAAAATTTATGTCACACAATCTGATGGAGAAAGAACTACATCTCAAACTAGAGGATCTCTTGTTATACATAGAATGAATTTTGACTTTGGAGATGTAGGAGTATTAGATATAACTTTAAAACGTAAAGGAAGAGATGACTATACTTATACTGTTGAATCCTTAGAATGGGATAATATTAATGCAAGTACTGCAGCAATAGCATCAGAGTATAAACATACAATTCCAGTATATGACAGAAATACAAACTTAAGTGTACTTATAAAATCCAACCATCCCTCACCAGCAACCTTACATTCAATGAACTGGGAAGGGGACTATTCACCTAGATATTATCAACGTGTCTAATTACATTCACCCAATTACAATGGAGGCAGCCGTCGAGGTTGCTTCTAATCTTCGTACAGATGACTATAGAGAAGTATGGGAAGGTCATGGCCATTTCCCACGCTGGTATATACCATTTGCTGCTTTTAATGGAGACACAGTTTACTTTAACGTGCCTAACGGCAAGACTGCCGGATTAGCCGGTGTACAGGAAGGTGGAAAAATATGGATGTTATGCACCCCAGCTATACATGAGTATCCATACACCTTTGCACGAGAAGCTAAACGATTCATAGAAAGCAGAGAAGAAAAACTCCTTTGGAACATTGTAGATAAACGGAATACCGCTCATCTAAAACTTCTAAAGTTTCTAGGATTCAAGTTCTTACGGGAACTTAAACATGGTCCTAACAAATTAACCTTTATAGAATTTTGCCGTGTGCGAACCAGTAACAATTGCCTCAACAATGATGTCAGCGGGCAGCCAAGTAGCCGCTCATCAAGCTGAAAATGCAGCAATAGGAGGTAGAAACAGAGCCAAACTACGTAACTTTGAAGAACAAAACAGATTGTATGATCGAGAAGTTATGTTGGATCGTGCTCAATATCGTAATGATATGCTGCTTGAAGACATCAAACAAGATGATGTTTATAGAGCAATGATAGATCAATGGACTGAACAAGATCTTAAACTTAATCAATTATTTGCAGATGCAGATATTGAGATTGAAGGTAAAATTAGAGAGATGTATCAAAACGAATATGCAGGTACACAAACAGGTGCGACTGCTGCTCGATTAGCAGGTAAGAGTGCAAAAGAGTTAGGATTTGAAAAGTCTAAAATTTTACATAATTTAATGATGAATAAAGAAGAAGCAATAGTAAGTAAAGATGTATCAAGACAACAAAGTGAAGTAAAATCTCAAGATTTGTATGAACAAATTAGATTTGCACCTATACATGGACCTACACCAATGGCTCCTGAATTAGAAGCTAAGAAGAGTCCAGCAGCTTTACTATTAGGAATCGGAAGTAGTATTGCTTCTGGTATTGGAGATTACCAAACAAGTCAAAGACTTACTAAGTTAGAGAATCCGGATAGTTAATTATGTCATCATCATACGATAGAAACATCGACCGTCTTAGGTCAGCTGAACGAAGCAATGCTAAAACAGCTATGTCTCAACGTACCGAAATGGCTAACCGTATGGGTTCCCGTGGTATTGATGAGGCAAATAAATTAGGTGATCAACTTACTAATTTTTCTAAAACTTTAAAAGCTTTAAGAGAAGAAGATATTAAACAAAAAAAAGAGAAGGGAAGACTTGCAGCTATTGAAGCTACTGAAGTTGACCAAAGAAAATTAGCAGAGTTAGCATTAGAGTTATCCACTTTAACTGATACAGATATAAGATATAACGAAATTAAAGCTGAGATGATTAAATTACAAGGTCCAGATATTTATCCGGATGCTGATCGTATTGCTCATCTCTCACCTTATGCACAGGTAGGTTTTGCTAAAGAAAAGTTACGTATGTTTAACGAGACTTTTCCTGATAAGTTAAACCATGCAATGGCTAATAGTGAAAAAGCTATAACTATTCAAGGTATTAAATTTACTCCAAAAGAATTACACGAAAATAATATACACGGTTTACCTTTTAAAGAAGCTGCTATGCAAGTTGTCGCAGATGACATAAAAAAAGCTGCAGGTTTAGATAAGTTTTCTCCAGAATTATTAGAACTAGCAGGTACTAATGATGCTATACAAAAAGCTAAAGAAGGTAACACAGCTAAATATAGACAAAGATATAACGTTGAAGCTTCATCTAATACACGTAGCAAAGCACAATTAACTTGGAAAACAAGCAGTAAAACTGGAACCGATATTCATCACTACTTAACTGTAACTGGTGCTACCATGGATGCAAACAATCAGCATCTAGGTAATACTGGAGCATGGAAAGCTTTAGAAGGTTTATTGGTTGACGAAGGTATTAATGCATATAACGATGAATATGCTTTTCAAATTCTTAATCAACCTATGCCAGATAGTTTAGCTAAACAGGTAGGTGCTAAAAAAGGTACAACATACGCTCAACATTGGCCAAGTAAAGCTGCTACTTTACAGTTAGAAATACAAAACGGTATTAAATCTAAACTTGATGCAGAAAATAATTGGTTAGAAACTTCAGGTACTAAAAAACAAAACGAATTTATTACGGAAGTTAGACAAAATGGAATGACTGAAACACGTGCTAATGAGTATAAAGCTTGGTATAGTGAGTTTGGTCTGACTGTTCCTGACTCAATTAAAAATTGGGAAAGTACTCGTGATGTAGGTATAAGAGAAGCTAAAGATCAAATTGATGCTATAATAGCTTACAATAAAGGTGTAATTACACACGCTGAATTAGATCAATTTCCTCAGGAAGCTGCTATTGAGTATAGAGAAAAAGCTGATAAATTTGAAAAAGCTGCATTAACTAATTCTGGAGCTGAGAAAAAAATTAAAGCTGCTTTAGATAGTACCTTTGCAGATATGGGTATTAAAACTAATGAAAAAAGTTTAGCTTATATAGAAGCAAATGAAAATGCTAAAGCTGATTTTATAGCAAAAAGAAATAGATTAGTTGGTATGGGTTATGATGAAAAAACAGCTGATCATCTTGCTTTATACGCTCAAATTGGTGAAATTCAAGATGCCGAAGGTAATCCTATACCCGGCGAAATTGGTGTAATTACTGAAATTGAAGCTAAAAAAATGGGAAGTAAATATGCTAAATTTGGATTACAAGTAGAAAATTCTATAGGTCCTGACAGAAAAAATGTTAGGCAAATAAATTTAGGTAAAAAAGAAATACTTGAAAATCGTGATATTATTACGACAGGAGTTATTGGTGGTACTTATGGTGAAACACAAATTACTTCTATCAAATCTAACCTAGAAAAATTTGGTCCTAAAGGATTATATCGTGATGAACATGCTTTAAATTATTATAAAGGATTAGCTAGAGGTAGAGACGAAACTTGGCCGTCTATTGTAGATGCTCAATTAAAAGTAACAGGACACCCCGGTTTATGGCCAGATGGAAAACCTCCTATATTTAACCTTTTAACAGGAAAAGATAATGAAGGTAATGATTTACCTGATGTTGACGGAGCTAAGAATTTAAATATCTCTGCCGCTAGAGCATTAAACTATCCATCAGACGAAGCTAATTTATATGCTGCTTTATTATTATCCGATGCAATAGGATATAAAGCTACACCATCTTCTATTTTTGATTTACCTGAAAACATTGACCCAGCTATTTTTGGAGAATATTAATGAGTGACATTTTGAATATACAACCAAACGCTGGTCAAACACCTAACGAAGATACCACGTTTGATATTGAAGGATATGATGATCATATTAACCATTTAGAAAAACAATATCCTACTGAAGAACCTGTAGTACATCCTGAGATACAACCTGAGGTTAAACCTGAAACAAAAGATGAATTTAAACCTTTAGATAAACCTCAACAATCTACTCAACAACAACCTAAACCTGAAGCACAGACATCTCAACCTACACCTACAACCCAACCTGTACAACAACAACAACCTGAACCTACAGAATCAACAGGTAATAAACTGTTTGACAGAGGTATCGCAAGACAAAACCAATATTGGGAATTTGATCCAGAAACAGGAGATTTAAAAATAGATTCCATTAGAGATGGAGAAGATAGACGATTAATAGATTTACCTAATGGAGAAATGATGATTCATCTTAATGCTTTAACTAAGGTGAAGCATGAAAAAGAAGATGAATTAAGAAAATTATTAGATGGAACTAATTTAGAAAATAAATTAATAGCTCATCAAATGATTATTGAAGATCCTGAATTAGTTGCACGTTTAGATAGAAATAAAGATGGTCAAATGACTTATTCTGATTTCTTTGATGTGACTCATCTAAATAATGGTGCAGGTTTAAGTGCTGAAGAAGATGCAGAACTAACTCAAGAATGGTTAGAAAGTTTAGCATCTCCAGATGTAGGTTCTCGTCTTAGAGCGTTATATCAAAAGATAGGACCCGGACAAGATATGGTTCTATATACACTTAAACAACGTGATAATTACTTTAATCCTACAGCAGAAGAAAATTGGAAACAGTCTGGAGGAGGAGCGTGGTTTGATATAGGAGCTGGTATGGGAGAAAGTGTTGGTAGTATCATTGATGTTACAAAGGGAATAGCTGAAGGTGATTGGAATATACTTGACAATTGGAATAAAGATTCAACTTATGATGATGATTTATTACAACATAAAAATCCTTTATCTTTAGAATTTCAAGTCAACAACCCTATTGCTATAACTGAAAACTCACGAGCTATTTACGAAACTACTTATTGGGGTACAACAGCTTTAACGGTAATAGCTGGTGGTGCAGTTGTTGGTAAAACAGCCATAGCAACAAAAGTACCAGCACTTGTAAAAGCTGGTACGGTTATTAAAGAACTTCCTAAAGCTGGAATAATTAAAGGTACTGTAGTTGATACTATTATCCCCGGATTGTTCCGTGATTTTAGTAAAGATGGCATAGGTATGATGCGTACTGAAGGATTTATGGGACATTTAGTTAATATGGTTGGTGAAGATGCAGAATTTATTACTCCTGCACTTGCAGCAAAACTAGATAGTCCTTGGGCAAAAAGATTAGACTCAACCTTAAGTGAAGGAATATTAGCCATTGTTGGTGGTAAAATTCTTCAACATGGTGGTGGATATTTATATAGACAAGTCTTTGATCAAACTGGTTTTATGAGAAAAGGTCTACCTGATGCAGCTAGATACGCCGCTAAAAATACTTATGATTTAGGAGCTAGTACTCGTGCTCATTCTACTAAACTTTGGGGTGAGTTAATGAATGAAGAAGGATTATATAAAAGAAGTGAAAGAGTATTATCTGATTGGGCAGAAGCAGCTGGTGAACAGTTAAATAAAAGTAAAGATGATTTTAAAAATGCTTTTGTAGGTACTGATCAAAGACCCGGAATTATGCACTCTACTTATGGAGTTTATAAAAATGGTGCTAAAGTACTTGGTCAAGGTTCTGTTAAAGTTAGAAATGGTATACGTCAAGTATTAAATGATTTAGATGAAATTAGACATAGAGTAGGTATTCGTAAAAAAGGAAGTACAGACTCGTTATTTACTCAAACTCAACAAGCTAAATTTGCTAAAACTGGTATACCTGATCCTTGGTTTGACGAAGGAGTAGATCAATTAAATAATGATAAATTATGGAAAGCTCAATTAGATGAAATGAATCCTGCTAAAGCTAAGTATACTCGTCGTTATAGTTCTGATAGTGCATTAGATGCTATTCAAGAAATTATGGGAAGAGATGCTGGTAGATTAAGTAGAGATGACTTCTGGGGTAAAGAATTTCTAGATGCTAGTTTTAAAGTAGGCGATGATTTAGATACTTTTAATAGATGGGCAATGAAAAATATTGAAGTTCAAGATGCTGTTGTTGAATCTTTACTTTTACAATTACGAGATCAAGCTAATGCTGGTAGTAGAATGTTAGGTGAAACTGACCTTTTTGCAACCGATGGAGTTATGAGTAGAATATCAGATAATTTAGTAACTGGTTTAACTCAAATTAAAAAAACTCAATATACTTGGGATCAAGCTAGGACTTTATTAAGAGAAGGTAACGGTAAATTAACAGCAGAACAAGTTGCAGACCTTACTGCGAAGGTTAATGCTCGATCTAAACAACTTCATAGAGAAACTAGACAAGGCGTAGTTCATATGGTTAACATGCTAAATGAACAGGGTAATGATGAATTAGCTGGTGCTATCTTAGATGTATTTAAAGTTTCTAATGATGTACATAATTGGAAAGATTTTGATGCTTGGATGAGGCAAAAGATTATTGGTGGAGAATTTAAAGGTAAAGTTAAAACAGGTGAATTGATTAGAGAACTACAAGGAGTCATGGTAAACAGCATTCTAAGTGGTCCTAAAACGCCTCTAAGAGCTTTATTAGGTACAACAGTTAATTCCTATCTAAACGCTATTAACGAAGCCGCAGGAGCGATTGCACGAGCACCTTTTACTGGTGATATAGTAAGTAGAAAAGCTTCAGTTGCTAAATTAAAAGGTATGTTTGAAGTGTTACCTGAGTCTTGGGATGTCTTTAAGACTAATTGGGACGGCACATTTAATGCTGATATAGCTAATATTAAAACAAGATATAGTGAACCAGCTACTAGAGCTGAAAATCTTTGGAATGCTAAAGGTGCTTGGGCAGAAGCTAGAGGTTCAGACGGTGAAAAAGCAGCGTGGAATATGTTTAATAATGCTAGAACTTTAAATAACAACAAACTTTTAAGTTGGTCTCCACGTGCATTACAAGCAGTAGACGATACTTTCAAACATATCTTAGCAAGATCTCGTTCTAAAGAGATTGCTATGCGTCAAGCTTTGGAAGAAGTAGGGGATGATTTTGATAAATTAACTCCTGAAATTCTAGGTAGATATGAAGATATACATTTTAAACATCTACATGATGGTGAAGGTAATCTTAACTTAGCAAAAGATTCTTTTTTAAATAAACAGTTTAAAGAAGTTACATTAACAACTGAATTGGCAGGTGCTTCTGCACAATTAGATAAAGTATTTAATGATATTCCTTTAATTAAACCTTTCTATTTATTTGCTAGAACTGGTATTAATGGATTAAATTTTACTTATAAAAACACTCCATTATTAAGTTTATTACATAAAGAGTCTATTGATATATTAAGACATACAGGTGATGATTTCTCTGATTTAGCTAAGTATGGAATAGAAAACGCTGCTGATCTAGCTAATGCTAGAAACCTATTTGCAGGTAGACAAGCAGTAGGAGCTACTGTTGTTTCTACAATTAGTGGTCTATACTTAAATGGGCAATTAACAGGTAATGGTCCAGCTGACAGACAACTTAAACAAAATTGGATTAATTCTGGTTGGAAACCTAATCATATTTATGTAGGAAATGTAGGGTTTGATTATACTACATTAGAACCTTATAATACTATATTCTCTGCTATTGCTGATATTGGTGATAACATGGAATTGATGGGTTCTGAATGGTCAGAAAAAAGACTACAAGCTGTTGCATTTGTTATTGGTAGAGGTTTACAAGGTAAAACATATATGTCAGGTTTAGATCAGTTAATGCAAATTGCACAGAATCCTATTGGTCCTGCAAGTAATAAAGCTATTGCTAATATATTTAATAATAGTGTACCATTAGCTGGTATGAGAAATGAATTTGGTAAATGGATTAACCCACACATGAAAGAATTAAATTCCAGTACATGGGATTCAATCAGAAATAGAAACCTAGCTAGTGAAGCATTAGCTCCATTAACAGGTCAAGAAGCATTACCAAATAAACATGATTTATTAAATGGTAAACCAATTAAAAATTGGAATATTATTGGTAGATCTTTTAATGCTATTTCTCCTATTCAAATGGATATTAGAAGTGGTTCGCCGGGACGTAAATTATTATTAGATAGTAATTATGATCTAAAATCTACTACATATGCTTATAATGGTTATTCATTTGTGAGAGATGCTAGGGTACGATCACATTTTCAAAATGCTATAGGTACCGTTCCTATTAGATATCGTGGTAAAACATTTAAAAATGTAGAAGCTGCATTAGATTATTTAGCTACTCAACCTGATATTAAAGAATCTATGGCAGAAATGAAAGGAAATGTGCATAACCCAGCTAAGAGTGATATTAATCCTAATACATATCCTCATAATACAAATATAAATAGTATAATGAATCAAGCTAGACAAAAAGCTTGGGCAATTATAAACAATCCTAACCATCCTGCTTATTCTGATCTTCAAAAATTAAAAACTAAAAAAGATGGTCAGACAACTCGTACTAGAGAAAATAGAAATGAAATTTTAGAGTTAAGTTTTCCACGGCAAACTATAGACAATTTCCCTAAGAACTAAATGGCACATACAAAAGTAACAAAAACAGGTACCCAAAATACAGGTACAGCGAATACATTTAGCTACTCAGGGAGTTTCAATGTATTCAAAGCGTCAGAAGTAGAAGTAGAACTAGATAACGTAGCTCTTACTTTTACTACTAGCACGATTAATGAATCCGCCTCACCCCGAGAATATACAGTAGATTACTCAGCTAAAACAATTCACATTGGTGGAGCTGATTTAGCAGGTACTAATTCAGTTGTAATACAACCGGTTACAGACATGGGCGACCCCACACCAAGGGCAACCTATGCTCCCGGATCTTCGGTTACCTCTGATGACTTAAATAATAACCAACTCCAGTTAATGCGTAAAGCTATGGAGTACGACGAGCAGAAGTTATCTTCTCGTGGTGGTACTATGACAGGTAACCTTCACTTAGATAAAAATATAGATATAACTTTTGAGGGTGATACAGATAATGCATATGAAACAACTTTAACCGTTGCTGATCCTACATCCGATAAAACTATTACGTTTCCTGATACAACGGGTACAGTAGTAACAACAGGAGACACAGCTACAGTTACAGCTACAATGTTAGCAGCTAACTCTGTTGATTCTTCTGAATTAGTAGATGGAAGTATAGATACAAGTCATATTGCCGATAGCCAAGTAACAGCAGCTAAGTTAGGATCTTCTGCAGTCACAACAGTTAAACTGGCAACAGATGCTGTAACTACTGCTAAAATTACAGACGCTAATGTAACAACAGCTAAGATTGCAGATGATGCTGTAACAGCAGATAAATTAGCTAACACGGCTGTAACTGCAGGAAGCTATACAGCAACAGATTTAACAGTTGATGCTCAAGGTAGAATTACATCTGCATCTAGTGGTACTATAGGTACATCTGAAATTGCAGCAGATGCAATTACTGGAGCTAAAATAGCAGATGATGCTGTAGATTCTGAACATCTAGCAGCTGACTCTATTGATGCTGAACATTATGCAGCAGGTTCTGTAGATACTACAGCTCTTGGTACTAGTGCAGTAACTACAGCTAAGATAGCTGACGATGCTATAACCTCACTTAAGATAGCTGCTGGTAATGTAACAAATACTGAACTTGGAACTGGAGCCGTTGGAACTAATAAACTAGCAGCGGACGCAGTAACTAATGCAAAGATAGCTGATGACAGTATAGATTCTGAACATTATGTAGATGGATCTATTGATACAGCTCACATAGCTAGTGCTCAGGTGACAGATGCAAAGCTTGCTTCTAACTCAGTTATCACATCTAAGATTACAGATGCTAACGTAACTACTGTTAAGATAGCTGATGATGCAATTAGTATTGCTAAGATAGGTTGTGAACAAACAACTATATCTGATAGTGACTCCCACATTCCAACTTCTGGAGCTGTTGTAGATTATGTTGCAGCACAAATTGCACCTATTGGTGGATTAGAAGTTATAGCAGATGAAGATAACTTTCCAACATCTCAACCATCTTCTGGTGTTGTAATTAGTATTTCAGATGCTGCTGGTATAGTTGTTAATGGAAGTGGTGTATCTACTACTGCAAGGACGGCAGGTAACGGATCTGATAACGTAACAATTAATAATTTCCCATCTAGTCTATATAGTGAAACTTTAGCCTCAGGTGTAGGTCTAATGGTTTCATCTACTGGATCTAGTCATACATATAATTATCATAAACTTTTAGCAGCTGAGACTGATGTTAAACAACTTTCTGATGATATTAATGATTTTAATGCTCGTTATCGTGTAAATGCTGGAGAACCCGGATCTAATAATGATGACGGAGATTTAGTATTTGATACAAATGCTAATAAAATGAAGGTGTATGATGCTACAGCTGGAGCATGGACAGAAGTTACTTCTACTGGAGACTTTAAATTCCTCGTTCCTGTTGATGCTGGTACAACTACAGCAGCTACATTTGATGGAAGTGATACAAGCTTTGATCTTAAAGAGACTACTAATAGTGGTAGTGCAGCTAGTGTAACTAATGTTAATCAACTTATTGTTAGTTTAAATGGTGTAATTCAAAAACCTAATACTGGTTCTTATAATGCTAGTGAGGAAGGTTTTTACTTAACAGATGCAGATACTATTAGATTTTGTACTGCACCTGCAACTGGTTCTAGTTGTTTTATTATACAATGTGGTTCAGCTGTAAGTATTCCTACACCGGGAGACGGTACAGTAACAGCCGCTAAGATTGCAAGTGGTGCTGTAACTACAGCTAAGATTGCAGACGATGCAGTAGATCAACAAAAAATTGCTGATAACAGTATTCTTAATGCAAATATAAATAGTAGTGCAGCAATAGCAAGAACTAAACTTGCAAACGTAGATGTAGTAGATGACACATCACCACAGCTAGGCGGTAACTTAGACGGAAACGGTTTTGAAATAGCTTTAGACTCTGACAAAGCTATTACATTTGATGGCAAAGGAAGTCTTGAATATAAAAGCAGCCAGTTTCAAATAACTAATAGTACAGGTGATATATTAATAGACAATAATTATGTCGGTGGCGATGTTAAAATATATACTAATACTGACTTTGAAGTTTTTGTAAATGATGGTGAAGAAGCTATTGTTGCAAAACAGAACGGAGCTGTAGAGCTCTATCACGATGATGTCAAAAAGTTTGAGACAACAAGTTACGGAGGTATATTTGGTGACGAGACAGCTGCTAGTGCAGCAAGTCCAGTTAGATTAAGTTTAGGAGGTACATACCATTCATCGGCTGGTGGAGATCCAAAATTAAGCATGTGGACAGATGGTACACAACACATGGGTTTTGGGGTTTCTGGTAATCAGTTAGATGTAATTCTTACTGAAGATGCTTATGATTTTGTTGTTTATGGTGGAAGTTCTGGAACTACTGAAAGATTTAGAGTAAATGGAGATGGCACAGGTATCCAACTACCAGATTCTTCTAAAGCTTTATTTGGTGCATCTAATGATATATCAATATTTCATGATGGCACGAACAGTTACCTAGAAGCAAATAACACAGGTAATCTCTATGTAGGAACTACTCATAGTGCAAACTTAACTTTCCAATCAAATAATACTAATAGATGGTCAGTAAACTCTTCTGGTCATTTATTGCCCGAAACTAATAACACTTATGACTTAGGTTCTACATCTTACAGAGTAAGAAACATCTTTACCAATGACCTTCACTTATCTAACGAAGGTTCATCTAATGACGTTGATGGAACTTGGGGTGACTGGACAATACAAGAAGGAGAATCAGACTTGTTCTTAAAAAATAACCGTTCTGGTAAGAAGTATAAATTTAATTTAACGGAGGTAAGCTAATGGCTTTTAACCATACAAGTTCAGATGGTTCTGAAACTCGTTATATTTATGTAAATTATGTAGATGGGGGTGGAGATAATCACATGGGAGTAAATAATGGAGTATCAAGCACCACAGATCATGGCACAGGTGATTTCACAGTTAACTTTTCAAATAATTTTGATAATGCAAATTATGCTTTTTTTCAAGGATGTAGTTCTGAAAACACTAACGGAAATAGAGGAGCAAATGGTTGTAATGTAAAAGATCCTAATGATAAAGTAGTAGGCAGCTGTAGAGTAGCTTCTTACTATGGATCTACTGGTTCGGGTTCAAATGGTGCTTTTACTTCTTGTAAGACTACTACTATGGCTTTTATAGGACATTTAGCATGAGAATTTTATATTTACAGGATAATGGTGTTGTGGCAATTATTTACCCTAGTGATTCGATAAATCCAGCCACAGGAAATCCTTATACTGCTGAAGAAGTAGCAGTAAAAGATGTACCTAAAGGTAAAAAATACAAAATAGTAGAGGACTCTGATATACCTTCAGATTGGAGTTTTCGTGATGCTTGGACAGTATCTGATTCAAACCTCACAGATGGTACAGGAACTTACGAATTAGGAAAATGAGCATTATTACAACAGACATGGCAAAAGCTAAAGAAGTTCACAAGGCAAGAATTAGAGAAGCAAGAACTTCAAAACTTACTGATCTTGATGTTGAATTTCAAAAGGCTTTAGAAACAAGTGCAGATACCACTTCAATAGTATCTAAGAAAAAAGCATTACGAGATGCACCAGCCAATACCGCTATAGATGCAGCTAAAACAGAAGCTGAACTAAAAGCAACATGGGATACGGCTGTACTCGGTACATCACCTTATCCTTCATAACATATGGCATTAACACAAATAAAAACTACAGGTATAGCTGATGATGCTGTAACTGAGGCTAAAGTAGCCAACGATGCTATTGGAACAGCCGAAATGAAAGCTGGAACAGATGGTCAAATCATTACATATGACGCATCCGGTAATCCTACAGCAGTAGGTCCGGGAACAGACGGGCAAGTACTAACATCTACAGGAGCTGGTTCACCTCCAGCTTTTGAATCTATACCAGCTGGTGTAGGTGGTGCAACAGGTGTTGACTTTAACGATGATGTAAAAGCTAGATTTGGAACAGGTAATGATATAGAAATCTATCATTCATCTGATCAATCTTATATAAAAAATAGCACAGGTAATTTAAGAATTGAAACAGATGCCTTAAGATTAAGAAGTAAAACTGATACTGAAAATTATATAAAAGCAGATCTTAATGGAGCCGTAGAGCTGTACCATGATAATTCCATAAGATTAGCTACAACAAGTGCTGGTATTGATGTAACAGGTTCAGTTGATCTACCTGATAATGGTAAATTGTTGTGTGGAGATAGCGATGATTTACAAATTGACCACTCAGGCACAAACAGCCAGATTTATCATAACGGAACTGGACATTTATACATAGCAACTTTAGGGACTAGTGAAGATATAAACCATCAGTCTACTGGTAAAATGACATTTACTACTGGTGGTAGTGAGAGATTGCGTATTACAGACGATGGTATTAAATTTAACGGAGACACCGCAGCAGCCAACGGCTTAGATGACTATGAAGAAGGCACATTCACACCACAGTTTAACTCTGGTTCTGCTGCTAGTGCTTGTTATGCTTCTGGGGAAAGTTATTCAACACAAGTTGGTGTATATAGAAAAATTGGTCATGTTGTACATTTTATAATTAAAATACAAGTATCATCTGGAACTCTTAAAAGTGGACATTTACAAATCAACAATTTACCTTTTACTTCTGGAGACTTTAGCACTTACTCAACAGCAGGTGGAGCTTCTTATGGGTACACAACTGGATATTTTTCCGATACTGCAAATTTACCAACAATATTTGTAAGTCCGGGTAACTCTGTTTTACAATTCTTTACTACTGCTGGTAATAACTTTAATGGAACAAGTCTTAATGCAGCTGCTGGTCGCATGGACATATTTGGACATTACTTTACTTCATAAATTATGGCACTTACAGAAACAACAGAATACGATAAAATAGAGATCGTTTCACATTACAAAAACGTACAAGTACGTAAAGCGACAGTCATTAAAAAAGATGACACAGAATTGACAAGATCTTTTGAAAGATATGTATTAAATCCAGATGATGACGTCAGCAAAGAACCAGCAGAGATTAAAGCTGTATGTGATGCAGTTTGGACAGATGCAGTAAAAGACGCATGGAAGAAATTCCAAGAATAATAATTCCAGATGTAATATCTATAGAGACAATATCCATACCTTTACCCACAGCTGACGTTCCATCATATAAAATGATAATCGTTCCACCTAGCGATCTTGAACGTCCAGAAGGTACGGAAGAAATAAAGACGGAAACTCCCGAACCACCTAAGCTGGAAATACCTGTATTAGATATAAAATTACCTCTGCCAACTGCTGATGTAGTAGCAACTGCAACCTATGCAGCTGTGGCAGCAGTAGCAACCACCACCCTAGCTACACCATTCTTTGATCAAATAAAGAAAAAATTACAAAAATTCATTCAAGGTAAAATTAACAAATGGAAGGAAAACCACCTGAAAAAGAAGAAAGAAAAGGACTAATAGGTAAACTAAAAGATGCTGCTGAAGATAAGGAGCATCAGATAGAAATACTTGGGACTTTTGTTAGACTGGGAGTAGTTGTTTGGTCCGGTTTTATTATTACTATGAATTACGTAGACATACCAATGGTAAAGAAGTCTGGAAACAGCGATATCACTTTCGTAGCCAGCGTTTTTACGGGAGCTTTGGCAACATTCGGTTTGACTACAGGTAAAAATGGTGGTAGTAAAGGTCCAGTAAACTGCCCAATGAATAAAAAAATTGACAAACCAAAAGTATGAAAAAATGGCTCATACTCTTAGCTCTGTTATCACCCAGCATAGCAAGAGCAAATACTGTTACGCCTCAGTTTACTCAGGGGTCGATGAACAGCACAACAACAACAACTCAAACTGTAACAGAAACTATCCAGACTCAAGTGTTTGGTGGCAAATTAGACAGCTGGACTGGAAGCAATGTTACAGCAACCTCCGCAACATCTGGAGGAATAGCAGCAACAGATACGGTATTCGATATACAAACAGCTGGAGACGCATTCCAGCTAGAGACAGTTACCAGAGCTGCAGGAGTAATAGAGCAAATAGACGTGACAAGAAACATCACCACAAACGCTACTACTACTTCCTTATCGGTCTTCTCTCAATAGGAAGTCCTGTTTACGCCGAAGGCGAAACGAACAATACATCTAATCCAGTTGCCGCAGCGACGGGAAATGTTACCAACCAAGCGGTGCAATTTCAAAACAATGGTGCTCAAAGTAGACAATACTATGGTCCTAATATAAGTTGCAACGGAAGTACGATGACATTCTCACCATTCTATATGGGTAATCATACAGAACCCAGATCATGGAATGAGGATACCCAAAGTCTTCAGCAAGATAGCTACACTTTAGGAGAAAACTGGGGGTTCCAAATTAATTTTATGGTTCCCTTAGATAGAGAGTCTTTAAAACAATGTAGAGATATGGCTAAAAGACAAGAGGAAAAGATGAGACTCGACTACGAATTAGTTCGAGCATTAAAATGTGCAGAGTTACAACAGAAAGGTTTTACTTTTCATCCTAACTCAAAGATGAAAGTATTATGTCAAGACATTGTACCTATCTCTGCATTATTACCACCTAAACCCAAAAAGAAATTTGGATTATTCTAACACCTAAATACAATGATTACTTTACTCAAACCAATTATTTTAACTTTTGCTAAGTCAGACTCAGTTAAGAGACTCATCGTAGATGTTCTTAAAAAGTTAGTCGCTTCTACCGATAATCAGCTTGATGATGCTGCAGTAGAGTTTATAGAAACTAAGATATTCATATCTTCTAAATAGTTATTTATGACTCAATTACTACCTTCACCTGAACATTATCTACAAAATTTAATAACAATGCAAAGTCCTGATGCAAAGAAGCTCTGGAGAAGAGCTGTCAAAGAGCACTTCAACTGTACATGCGTTTATTGCGGAGAATTACATGAATTACACAATCTTACTATTGACCACGTTCGACCTAAATGTAAAGGTGGACGAGATGTTACAGCTAATGTTGTACCGTCGTGTCGTCGATGTAATCAGGAAAAAGGTAGTAGAAATTGGCTTGATTGGATGCGAGCCACGTTTGGATATCATCCTATACGGGAGCACGTGATCCTGTCTCATATAAATTAAAATGAACAAAGCTAACGAAGAGCAGTTTAATGAACTGCATAACCTTGTCACTACGGAATTTCTTAACAGAGTCCGTAATGGCGAGGCAACCACACAAGATCTCAAAGCAGCTTGTGACTGGTTAAAGGCTAATGATATTAGTGGTGTAGCCTATGATGGTAACCCATTAGATAAGTTAAGCAACCTTATACCTAAAGTAGATCCAGAGTTAGTAACTCGGAGGATGTATGGGAAAAGGTAAAACACAAAAATATTATGATGCTAATCCTGCAGCTAACAAACGTAGGATTAAGCAACAAACACGATATAACAAAGAAGGTCCGGGCAATGAAATTGCTAGGAAAGCTACAAACTTAAATCGTAAATTAGGTACCTATGGTAATGGTGATGGCAAAGATGCTTCACATAACATGAATGGTCCCGGTAAGCATGGTACTGAAAATGCTTATACAAATCGTGCGAGACCACGTAAAAAGAATAAATCTAAACTCTACATCACTTAATAATCATGGGATTTGCATTTGGCGGTTCGTCTATTAAAGACGACAAATACCTTAACAAAACAGTTAACCAGCAAAACAAAAACAAAAACAAAAACAAACCTAATAGCAAAAATCAAATAAAAAGTCTTCAAAAGAAACTTAATACACTACAAAGCATAGACAAACCATCTGGATCAGAAAGAGCAAAAATAATAGCTTTAAAACGTAGAATTAAGAACCTTAAAAATCCAAACGACGCAAAAACTGTTTCACAGGTTGTACAAGAAAACAAACAAAAGAACCAAGAAAAAGCCGGTAAAAGACATAAAGACTGGAAGAAAATGCAGAAGGGTGATTTAAACGAAAAGAAATTTATAAAAAGATATCCTGAATCACAAACTGCTAAAAAACATAACTTAAAGATTTCAAAAGATAAACCTAACAAAAAGAATCAACGCAAGCCGTTATTTAGTTTTACTAAATCATGGTGGGATTAAATAGGAGGATCTATGTCTAAAAAAGAATACACACCTAAAAATAGATGGTCTCCTAAACCCGGCGACAAACGTGGTTGGAATGAAAAAACTGGTACCGGGTATAAATGGGAAGTGAAAAATGGTAAAGGTAAATGGATTCGATATAGAAACAATAAACGTCAAATAAGTAATACACTTTCTGTAACGGGTAATGTTGATGTTGTTGGTGGATTAAAAAACTTGCCTAGAAAAGTTATTACAGCACCTTGGCGTTTTGCACGTAATGTTTATAAGATAGGTAAACATAGTACATATAAACAAAAAGATGGAACGACTTTAACTAGAGAAGAAGCTATAAAAAAAGTTAAAGCAAATAAAGAAAAAGCAAAGATTAACAAAGAAACATTAAATCGAGCTAAAGAAAACCTTAATAAAAAAGAAAATAATAATAATAATAAGGAAAATAATTCATCAAAGATTTCAAAAGAAACTTCGTCTTCTAAAAAACGAATGACTGCTCGTGAAAAGTTAAGAGCTAAAAACGTTGAAAGGTTTGGTAAAAAACATGTAGATCATTTAATGGCTAAAAACGTTGACTTTCAAAAGATGAAAAAGAAAAAAATGTCTAAAGCTGACTTTATTAAGAAATATCCAAAATCTATTACAGCACAAAGATCTAAAGGTCTTAGGAGGTAAAGATGGCTGGTCAATCAATTGTATTGAATAGTCTTGAAGCAATTGGCAAACAAATCGGAAAACAATTTCCTGATGCTATGAAAATGATAGATGGTGCTTCTCCTATTACAAAAAAAGCTTTACAATTAGAACTTAAAGTAAATCCAGAGTTTGGTACTAAAATATCAAACGCTTTAACATCAGGAAATTGGAAAGAATTTCATGCTTTAAGGGAACAATCACAAGCTAAATTTAATGATAATAATCTAACTAATAGATTAACTAAACGAGCTAACCCTACTAATACTGAATTATTTGAGGACAAACAAGTTGAAGCACTTCTTGCCAATTCTAAATTAGATCCTGAAGATTTAAATTTTGAAGGTTACGAAACTCCAGATATTAATAAAGTAAATGAATATAAACGTGCCGAAGCTTTAAGTTATATTAGAACTAATCATGGTACAGGTAATTATTTACATATACCAAGTTTAACAAATCCTGAACAAGTTAAACGTTATAAATTCGATTATAAAAATAAAAAACTTGTTGAAGGGTTTGATGACCCAATAAAACAATATAGTTGGAAAGATGCAGGTGTCAAAGCAAAAGAAAATACCAAAACTGCTAAAATACGTGGACCATATGCACTAGCTACAACTACAACTAAAAAAAATATTGGTACTCCAGCTGCAAAAAAACCAGCTGGTACTATATGGCATCATAGTATACCTTCTCAGTCTACAGGAAAAATATATGAAGCTTATATGCGAAATCTTAATCCTAAATTTAAATTAACTAAAAACGCTCCACGTAATAGAGAGTTTTTAAGGATGTTAAGGGAAGTCGAAGAAGAATTTGGTGTTAAATTTGGTGATGATCCATTAAACGCTAGATATTTAGGAGATGATCCTGAACATAATTTATGGCATAAAGAACTAAGAAGAAAAGGAATTGATCCTAAACAAATTCAAGCTGGTTTAAAAGAAGTTAAAATGACTGCAACTGAAGCTCGTGAATGGTTAGTAAAATTAGCTCAAGCTAGTATTGAAGTAGATGAAGCTATGAATTTTGATAGACTTATGTTAACACCATGACAGACGTTTTAACATCATTACAAGAAGACTTTAAACTGTTCCTACAAGCTTTGTGGGATCAGTTAGATCTTCCTAGTCCTACACGAGCACAATATGCAATTGCTGATTACCTGCAGAATGGTCCCAAAAGACTTCAAATTCAGGCGTTCCGAGGTGTTGGTAAGTCTTGGATTACTGGTGCTTTTGTGTTATGGACGCTATTTAAAGATCCGGAAAAGAAGATAATGATTATCTCTGCGTCTAAAGAACGTGCAGATAACATGTCTATATTCCTACAAAAACTTATTATTGAAACACCATGGCTGAAACACCTACAACCAAAATCAGACGACAGCAGATGGTCTCGGATTTCCTTCGACGTAAACTGTTCACCTCATCAGGCACCGTCGGTCAAAAGTGTTGGTATTACTGGTCAGCTAACGGGATCCAGAGCAGACCTAATGATTCTGGACGATATAGAAGTACCGGGAAACAGTATGACGGAGTTGATGCGTGAAAAGCTTCTTCAACTCTGCACCGAAGCCGAGTCAATCCTTACGCCGAAAGACGATAGCCGTATTATGTATCTCGGGACTCCTCAGACTACTTTTACTGTTTATCGTAAGTTGGCAGAGCGGAGTTATCGACCATTTGTTTGGCCCGCAAGATACCCAAGATCTCTCAGTAACTACGAAGGTCTCCTAGCTCCACAGCTACAAGAAGACATAGATATGGGTGCTGAATCTTGGGATGTTACCGACCCTGACAGATTTGATGCAGACGATTTAATAGATCGTGAAGCATCTATGGGTAGGTCTAACTTTATGTTACAGTTTATGTTAGATACATCTCTAAGTGATGCTGAAAAGTTCCCACTTAAGATGGCTGATCTAATTGTAACTAGCGTTAACCCAAGGGAAGCACCTGATGCAATTGTTTGGTGCTCTGATCCTAGTAATGTAATAAAAGAATTACCAACGGTTGGACTCCCGGGAGACTATTTCTACAAGCCAATGCAGCTTCAAGGTGAATGGGGTGAATATACAGAGACTATATGCAGCGTAGACCCCTCTGGAAGGGGTTCAGATGAGACTGCAGCAGCTTATATATCCCAGAAGAATGGTTTCCTATACCTACACGAAATGAGAGCGTATAGAGACGGTTACAGCGACAAGACGTTGTTAGACATTCTTAGAGGTTGTAAGAAATATAATGTATCTACTTTAGTAATTGAGACAAACTTTGGAGATGGTATAGTTAGTGAACTTTTTAAGAAACACCTTCAACAAACAAAGCAGAACATTTTTGTGGATGAAGTTCGAGCAAATGTTAGGAAAGAAGACCGAATCATTGATAGTCTTGAACCTGTTCTTAATCAGCATCGCCTTGTTGTTGATAGGGGTGTCATTGATTGGGATTACAACTCAAACAAAGATGCAGCACCTGAAGAAAGACTTCTCTACATGCTATTCTACCAAATGAGTAGAATGTGTAGAGAAAAAGGTGCAGTTAAACATGATGACAGATTAGACTGCTTAGCACAGGGTGTAAAATACTACACAGATGCTCTAGCAATCTCAGCTTATGAGCAAGTTAAACTACGGGAACGGGAAGACTTCCAAGACATCCTTGATAACTGGAAGGATGATCCGATGGCTGCAGCTAATCACATGGTTTTGGGTATGAACCTAGAGCAACGCAAGAAAGCAAGAGGTATAAACTCAGGAAAGGGTACACCCACTTGGATCTAACCGAGTTCCACCGTATACAGGGGGAGAGAAGGGTGGACTCGACCCCTATGAGGAAGTTGTCGTCTTTACAGACAACACTTCCTCTCTATATCTATTTCCCATTAATGGACATACTTATAACACTACCACCAACTTACTCTACCCTATTATGAAAATATTTTTAGATACAGCAGATGTTAACGAAGTTGCAAGACGAGTTGATACTGGATTAATAAGTGGTGTTACCACTAACCCTACCCTCATAAGACAAAGCGGAAGAAAACCTTCAGATGTGTATCAAGCATTAGACAACTTAGACTATATAACAGACGTTAGCATAGAAGTTGTTGCAGATACAGCAGTAGTAATGTACGAAGAAGGGTTAACTGCGGCAGATAATTACGAAACTGCAACCATAAAGTTACCGTGTACCGTAGAAGGACTACGAGCGTGTCAAATGTTAAATGATCAAAAGATACGTACAAATGTAACCTTAGTATTCAGTCCAGCTCAAGCAATCCTTGCTAGTTTAGCAGGTGCTAGGTACATATCTCCCTTTATCGGTAGGTTAAATGATAATTCAGTAGATGGATTAAAGCTGATTGCTGATATATTTGCTTTACATATGCCTTGTACACAGATATTAGCAGCATCTATACGTGATGTAGCCTCAGTAAGTCAAGCATTTCGATATGGTGCCGATATATGCACTTTACCTCCGGCAGTATTTGATAAAATGTATAAACATGTACTAACTGACCAAGGTTTAGCTCAATTTAACAAAGATTATGCAGAAACCAACTTTAAAGCTTCGGATATTCCAAGATATCCACAGTAAATTTAAAAATCCTCCGTGGTTAGGGTTCTTAGTCCTAGGATTCCTTATTGGATTAGAAGAACGGTATATTAGTTGGAAAACTAAGCTTACAGTAGATGAAGCTATTAAGAATTACAAGGAAGCGACAGAGGAAGAGGACGTTAAACCTCAGGTAGTTGAACATGAGGATGGAAGTATGTCTATAGGACACTTCCCTAAAAAATGACATAATTTTGTCTGACCTATGCGATATTCCGGCGGCGGCGTCAACCCCCCATGGGGTACGGGAAACCGACCCGCTCGCCTTCGGCTCGCTTTTTTTTTGCCGTGCCATGCCGTGCCAAGCCGCCTTATTGCGAATCATTATCAATAAGCACCGCTCGCTTCGCTCGCTCGGTGGCTGCGAGGGGGGAGCGAGTGCGTAGCACGAGCGGGTCTCAACATTGAGACGGCTGAGACTGCCCATCTGTTGCGGTTCTAATGTTACCGAATGTAAAGCACACTTGACATAGTTATTAAATGCTGCT
>VTLG01015768.1_pt1 | contig 25535 bp, 18 predicted proteins | sample 4694571 | NCBI WGS metagenome assembly VTLG01 (sample SAMN12604809, study PRJNA352737) | marine metagenome | biome: ENVO:00000447; feature: ENVO:00000209|ENVO:00000569|ENVO:01000036; material: ENVO:00002151; isolation source: viral sequences binned using virsorter ...
TGTATCGTTTGATAACATTGTATTAAATGGAACAGACAGTGCTTCAGTAGATGCTGCTGATGATATAATAAATGAATCACCGATAGATTTTTCTAATGATAATGTAACGATAACAGATTCGGGTGGAGCAACAGCAACGATTGTATCTGCAGATATCTCAACAGCAACATTAACTGTTGGTACACAAAAAACTGATGTTGGTGCTTATAGTGGTATTTCTAGTTTAGTCGGTGAAGACTTAAACAGATTACAAGATTCATATTTCTATCAAGACTTCTCTTACGAAGTTAGAATTGGTGAATCATTAGTAACTTACTTAAACGAATTGAAGAAGGCAGTACATCCAACGGGGTTTATGCCATTTGGTAAAGTAGCTATTGCATCACAAATATCTATGAGAATTACATCAACTGCTGCAGGTGTAGCTGGTTATGATGGTGATACAACAACATTCTCACCTGAACTTGCTTCTACATTTGAAACAATATTTGATGAACATGTGAAGATGTCACATAAGACTGCTGTTGGTATAGAACAGTTTGATGAAAGAATTATATTAAATGGAACAGATGGTGATTCAACTAATGCTGCAGATAATATTCTATGGGAAGATGAGACAGGTGAAACAGGTACAGGTACTATGGCGTCTGAAGCTGCTATGGGTGTTGGTGGTGAAAGTCAGAGAGTTGCAATACATGAAAGAACAATTAAGATTGGTAATCATCCATTGTCAAGATTTAAAGATAATGTATTAATACATTTAGCAAAATATCCATTTAGACAAGAATGTAGTTTAGTAATGGAAAGTGGTTTAGGTAACTTAACTGAACATATAGTATTAGATGGTACTAAACCATTTGATGATATTGTATTCTTTGAATTTGAAGGTACAGTTGGTCAGAGTAATATTATATTGAATGGAACAGATTCATCTAGTAGTAACGCAGGGGATAATGTTATTACAGAAGATGGTTACAAATTACTTCAAGAAGAAGATACAGAAATAATAATAAATGAAACTGAAAGAATATTACTAGAAGATTCTAGACCAGGTACGGGTAGACTACTTGCAGAAAGTGATAGGATTGCAATGCCTACTGATTATATTGATAATGAGAATGACAGAATTTTATTTGATGATGATGACAATGATACTACACTTACCTTTGATGAGTTTGGTAGTATACCATTTAACCACATATTAAGACCAGATGAACTTACTTTAAATGATGATACAGATAATATTGATGTAGTATCTGAACCAGATTCAATCGTTATGGAAAATGAAGGTGAGTTATTATTAGATGGTACAGATTCATCAAGTACAGATGCTGGATTTAAATTATTACAGAATACATTAGAGACAACTGTTACAACACAAGATGAAGGTTTTATAGTATTGAATGGTACAGATGCATCAAGTACAAATGCTGGAAGTCAGATAGTTATGGAAGATGAAACTGGTGATATAGGATTTGTTACAGCAATCAGATTAGAAAGAGAAGTAAGAACAGTATCAACGAGTTCAAAATATGCAACATTCATATTAGAAGAAACAGGTCATCTAATATCAGAAGACAACTCAACAACTTCTCAAACAGATAGATTATTAATTGACAATCCATTTGAATCTGGTGAAGTACAATTAGAAGATATTTTTAGTACATATAGAAATGATAGAATTAAATTAGAGTATGGTGATGGTAATATTATAATGAATGGAAGTGGTAATACAGTATCAACAGATATAGAGGGAAGTGCAATACCTTCTTATGACCAAGACGCTGGACATTATGTAACATTTGAAACAGAAATAATAGACAGAACAAAACTTGTTTTAGAATCACATAATATTTTTCCTGCTGAAGGTCAGATACCTTCTGAAAATTATAGATTAAGTTCTAGGAATGCAACTGCTTACAAGTCTAAATATGGATATACACCAATAGTAATGCCTGCAGAAATATCTGTTCGTGAAACTGGTGATGTATCTCTTGAAGATTCAACCGACAGTACACATGGATTCCTTGTCTTAAATAGTTCAAGTGGGGCATCTACAAATGCAGGAGAAAATATATCTTTAGAGGGAGTAACGGGTATAACATTTTAAGAATGTTATGATTAACTTGTATAAATAAATAAAAGAATGGGAATAAAATAAAATGGCCGCAATTATCACAGAGAAATTTAGACAACATAACGCCGAACAGTTTTATGAAAGTTTTAGTGAAGCATCTAAATCAACATATTATTTGTTTGTAGGAAAAGCAACAGCATTCACATCAGGTACTACGGGGGGTAGTGATTCATCACCACCAACACCTGCAGACGGACCTTCAGACACAGAATTTTACGCATGGGATTCCATGCTAGCAGCTAAGAATATCACATCATCAGATATCACATATGCAATCCCAAGAAGAAATTGGGCAAATGGAACAGTTTACGATATGTATGATGATAATATTAGTTCATCAAATACAACAACATCAGGTGCTTCAAATCTATATGATTCAACATTTTATTTTATGACTTCTGATTATAGAGTTTATAAAGTATTAGATAATAATGCTGGTGTAGCATATTCTGGTGCTGAACCTACATCAACATCAACATCCCCACATGCATTAGGTGGATATGTATTAAAATATATGTACACAGTTACAACATCAGAAGCTGCAAAATATTTAACAAGTGATTTTATTCCCGTATCTGATGATTCAACAGTTACTGCTGCGGCCACAGATGGTAAAATTGAATCATTAAAAATAACTGCAGGAAGTGGTTACACAAATGGAACATACTATGCAGCTGTATATGGTGACGGTACAAGTGCTGGAACATCATCTGGTGCAATAGTTAGAATCACAGTAACAAGTAACGCAATAGTATCATTTGGATTAACTGCTGGTACAGATACAACTATACATGGTGGTGGAGCTGCTTATACATATGGAACTGTAAATCTTGGTTCAGGATATACATTCTCTGATACAGGTTTATCAAGTGCATCTGCTATGGGTGGTTCAGGTGGAGCTGTTGAAGTAGTTATCTCACCTAAGAATGGTCATGGTAAAAGTGCAATAAAAGAATTAGGTGGACATTATGTAATGTCTGCTACAACATTAACACAAGCTGAGAATGATGACATATCAACTTCAAATGATTTCAGACAAGTAGGTATCGTTGTTGACCCAACGAACTATGGAACATCAACAGTTGCTACGGCTTCAACTAGAAGACAAACCTTTGTAGTTAAAGGTTCAGCATCTAGTGGTACATTCGAAGTAGATGAGAAAATTACACAAGCATCAACAGGTGCTGTGGGTAAAGTGGTGGAATGGGATTCTACAAGAACTTTATTATATTTCCAACAAGAAAGATTTGGTGACTATGGAACAAATAATACAACAGGTGATAATACTGCATTTAGTGCAGCAAATCTTATCACTGGTGCAACATCATCTGCAACATTAACACCATCAACTTCATCTGAAACAATAACTTTGGCAAACAATAACACGATTACAACATCATCAGGTTATACAACACCAGAGTTAGCAGCAGATAGTGGTAGTGTAATATACTTAGAAAATAGAAAACCAATACAAAGGGATTCTGACCAAACAGAAGATATTAAACTAATAATTGAGTTTTAAAATATGGCGCAAATAACAGATTTAAATGTTTCACCATATTATGATGATTATGATGAAGCAGATAATTTCCATAGGGTACTCTTTAGACCAGGGTATGCTATTCAAGCACGAGAACTAACACAACTACAATCTATCCTACAACAACAAATAGAAAGACATGGTAGTCACATGTTTAAAGAAGGTAGTATTGTTATACCAGGTCAGTTATCTTATTCAAATACATTTACTACATTACAACTTGCTTCAACATTCGCAAGTGAAACTGTTGACCCTAGTCAATTTTATGATTCATCAAATCCCGTAACAATTACAGGTGTAACATCTGGTGTTAAGGCATATGTAACAGGTTATAAAGCTGCAACATCTACAACACAACCAATTCTTTATCTTAGATATTATAAAACAGGTTCAGATAATGCTACAACAGTATTCTCTGATAGTGAGAATATAACTGCAGATAAAGCAATTACACACACAACAGGTTATGCAACAGGTGTAGCATCTGCAACAACTTATTCAACAAGCGCATCTGCAACAGGTTCTGCAGTAACTATAAAACAAGGTATCATTTATACTAGAGGTCAGTTTGTACAAGTAAGTGAACAAACATTATTATTAAGTGCTTCTTCAACAACAGAAACTACTCGCGTTGGATTAACAGTAACAGAAGAATTAATAACACCAGAAGCAGATTCACAATTAACAGATAACTCTAGAGGTTCATCTAATTATGCTGCAAAAGGTGCACACAGATTAAAGATTACATTAACACTTACTAAATTAGAAACAACATCTACCTCAGATACTAAGTTTATCGAAATGATGAGAATAGATAGTGGTACTCTTGTATCTAAAGCAAGAGCAACAGAATATTCTGTACTAGGTGATGTACTTGCAAGAAGAACACATGATGAATCAGGTGACTATACAATTAGACCATTTTTATTTGATGCAAGAGAAAGTGTTACAAATACAGTTAAAGGAAAAAAATATACAGGTGTTTATTCATCTGGTGCTACTACTGATGATAGTAATACAGCATCATCTAGTAAACTTGCAATATCATGTTCTGCTGGTAAAGCGTATGTTAAAGGATATGAGTATGAGAAATTAGGAACAACATTTAAAGATTTAGATAAGGCAAGAACAACTGCTTCAATTAATGCTGGAGTTACTAACTTAGAGTTAGGTAATTTTGTTAAGATTACTAATTTATATGGAACACCAGACATTGGTAGTGTTAGTGGTGAAACAACACCATACAAACAAGTTAAATTATTTTCTGGTGCAACAGTTACAAGAGGTACAGTATCAACATTAGAACCTGTTGGTGTATGTCGTATTAAAGCATTAGAATATGATAGTGGTGTATCTGGTACTACATCTGCAGTTTATAAAGCATATCTATTTGATTTAAGAACATTTGTTAAATTTAGTTTAAGTGGAACACCAAGTCCATTATTAACAGCAACACATTCAAGTGGTGTACAATTAAAAGGTAATACATCTGGTGCAACAGGGTTAGTCTTTGATACAACAGATGATGGTGATACATCAACGGGAACAGCAAACCAAGTTCGTTTAACAAATGTTGTTGGTACATTTCAAACAGGTGAGAAACTTATTGCATCTGATTCAGCTGAAACAAGTGCAATTATAGAAAACTCAGGTAATACAGATTTAACAATTTCTAGTATAGAAACATTTTCATTCTCACAAGCAAGACAGTTATTTATGGATGATGATGATGCTGGACAAGACTTTACTGCAGATATAGAATTAACAAATAAAAGCACTACAAGTTTAATACAATTAAATGCATCAGATGCTAGTCTTGCAAACGCAAACGACCATATCATATTAGAACAAGATGGTTCAACACTTCTTGGTTTAGAACCTATTAAAGAAGCAGTATTGGTATTACCAGAAAAAAATATTGCAATATATAAACTTCCTAAAAAGGTTGTTAAAACTTTATTAACAGATTCAAACAATGGTGCAAGTGATACATCATATACAATTAGAAGACAGTTTGTTGCAACATCAACATCAGCTGGTGTAGTATCACTCAGTGCTGGTAGTAATGAAACATTTGCAGCATTCGCAGAAGCCGATTATGTAATGTCTATATTAACTGCTGGTGGTGGTACTGGTGTACAAGGAGAGTTAGTACCTATCTCTGGTAAGATTAGTGGTACAGGTTCAGCTACGATTATAATTACAGATAATACTATTTTAGGAAGTGCTGCTAAAGTAAAAGTTATAGCAACAATTACTAAAACAAGTGTTGCGTCAAAACTTAAAACAACGAATTTATCAAAAAAAGTTAAAGTAGTTGCTAGTGATGCAGATGGTGCATATGGATGTAGAGCAACTGACAAAGAAATATCTTTAGGTCGTTCAGATGTATTCAGACTACAAGCTGTATTTGATTCAGAAGATACAAGTGCAGATGCTGCAGCTCCAACACTAACACTAGGAACAGTTACAGGTACATTTGTAAGAGGTGAAAAGATTACAGGTTCATCTTCTGGTGCAGAAGCAAGAATCATTACAACAACAAGTCCAATGTCTTATGTATTAACAGCTGGATTTGGTGCAACAGATTTTACAACATCTGATACAATTACAGGTGAATCTTCTGATGCTTCTTCAACAGTATCGACAGTTACTGCTGGGGATAAAGTAATTACATCTAACTTTACACTAGATACAGGTCAGAGAGATAACTTCTATGATATTGGAAGAATAGTTAGAAAACCAAATGTTGCAAAACCATTAGGTAGACTACTCGTAGTATTCGATTACTTCTCACATGGTAGTGGTGATTTCTTTAGTGTAGATTCTTATAGTGCAGTTGGTGGTCAAATGGATTTTGATGATATTCCAGCATATAGTGCTACAAAGATTGACCCAGATGACCCAGAGCCAACAGGTTTATTTCATCTAAGAGATTGTCTAGATTATAGACCAACAGCTGAAAATATAACTGGTGCAACAGATACACTATCTGCAACAGATACTATTACTGCTACTGCAAGTTCATTCGATTTCAAGAATAGACAATTTGATGGTACAGGTGCTGTTGTAATAGATACACCAAAAACTAATAACGCATTAACTTGTGATTTTGAACACTACTTACCTAAGAAAGCGGTATTGTATATGGGTACTGATGGTGACTTTAAAATTGTAGATGGTATATCACAAGAGTTACCTGTTGAACCTAGTATATTAGATGGTGCAATGAAACTTGCGGTTATGGATATTCCTGCATATACATTTACACCAGATGATATAACTATAACAAGAGAGAAAACTCAAAGATATACAATGAGAGATATTGGTAACTTACAATCACGAATAGAAAATATAGAATTTTATACTGCATTAAATTTATTAGAAAGAGATGCTGAATCATTTGAGGTTACAGATGTAAATGGATTAAACAGATTTAAGTCAGGGTTTATCGTAGATAACTTTGCTGGACATAAAGTAGGTGATGTATTACATAAGGATTATAAAGCTTCTATTGACATGGTTAATAATGAGATGAGACCTAAGTCTGTAATGAAGGCAGCTAAGTTAATAGAGAAAGCAACTACTGATGCTTTAAGAACAACAGCAGGTTATCAGAAAACAGGTGACTTATTAACATTACCATATACTAATGCAGATTTTATAACTCAACCATATGCGACAAGACCAGAGAATGTTCAATCAGCATTATTCTATGAATTTGTTGGTAAGATTACTTTAACACCTAGTGGTGATGAGTGGTTTGAAACAGAAGTAGCTCCAGCGATTATAGTAAATGTTGGTGGAAACTTTGATTCTGTTACAGCTGCTAATGCTAACCAATTAGGAACAGTTTGGAATGCTTGGGAAACCCAATGGAGTGGAGTTGTTAGTACAGCTGTACAAACAACAGTATCAGGTAGGTTAGAGACAACCAGACAAATTACAACCTCAAGAACAGATTTAGCAAGAACAGGTCTTACAACATCTATTGTAGAAAATGTAGAACAAGAAGTAATTAGTAATAGAGTAATATCTAGAGCAACAGTACCTTGGGTTAGACCAAGAACTGTTACTGGTGTAGGTGAATGTTTTAGACCTAACACAAGATTATACGCATTCTTTGATGGTACTTCTGTTAGTGCTTATATCACACCATCATCTACAAGTTATTCAACAGACACCACAGTTGCAGAAGCTAGTCCATTAGTATCTGATGTTGCTGGGAAAGTTGAGTTTACATTTAGAATACCAGAGTATAGATATGCTGGTCAAGAAAGTGTACCTAAGTTTCAATCAGGTGATGTAGATTTTAGATTAACATCAAGTTCAACAAATGTTAAACTTCCTGCACCTTCAACATTAGGACAAGTTAATTATATTGCTAAGGGTGTAATAGAAACTACACAACAAACAATCGAATCTACAAGAAACGGTGTATTAGTTCAACAAACTGTTGAGCAAACTACAAGTACAACAAGTGATGTAGTAGGCCCAATAATTAGTCAAAGATTTATAGACCCATTAGCACAAACATTCTTAGTATCAGAAACTGGTGGATGTTTTATAACTAATGTAGATTTATTCTTTTCAGAAAAAGATACTACATTACCTGTATGGGTTGAGTTAAGAGAAGTAATCAATGGTTACCCTGGTCCAACATTAATTCCGTTTGGAAGAAAAGTTTTAGACCACTCTAGTGTAAATGTAGATGCTACAACGGGAGCAACTGCAACAACATTTACTTTTGATTCACCTATATATCTAAAACAAGGAATAGAATATTGTTTAGTTGTTATGACTAACAGTTTAAATTATAAAGTATGGATTTCTGGTTTAGGTGAAACTGATGTCTCTGGTTCGAACAGAATTATTTCAACACAACCACATCTAGGTGTATTATTTAAATCACAAAATAATACTGCATGGACAGGTGTACAATCAGAAGACTTGAAGTTTACTATGAGAAAAGCTAACTTCACATCAGGTTCAGGTACAGTTACTTTAACAAATGATAATATAGGTGATAGTGTTACTGCAGAAGATGGTAGTACAACAGTTTATGGAATAAGACTAGGAAGTAATCCTATTACATTAACAAATGGTTCTGCAGTTGTAAGAGTAAAACATGCAGACCATGGTATGTATAGTACATCAAACAATGTTACTATAACAGGTGTATCATCTGGTATATCAACAACCTTAGATGGTGCAATTACAGCATCAGGTACTTCTGTTACATTAACATCTGCTACTAATTTTCCTACAAGTAGCACTTGTCATATTAAGATAGACAATGAGATTATGTCTGGTACGATTTCAAGTACAACAATCTCTAGTATTACTCGTGGTCAAGATGGTACAACAGCCGCAGCTCATTCAGATGATGCAACAATAGAATTATACATGATAAATTCTGTACCACTAACAGAAATTAATAAAACACATACTGCGATTGCTAATATAGGAATAGATTCATATACAGTAGCAGGCTCAACAAGTGCTGTAATTAGTGGAGCATCAACAACAGCTGAAGTTGGTGGAATATCGGCATACGCAACAGAGAATTATAGATACGAAACTGCTAAAACATTAATAGGTACTTTAGAATTACCTGGTACTACAATGAGTGCTTCAATTAAAACAACAAATTCAACAAGTCCAAGTGGAAGTGAAACTTCATTTACTCAATCATCTACAAATACAAGTATTCCAATAAACGAAAACTTTGATGTACTAACAAGTCAAATGGTTACTTCTAAGATTAATGAGACAAATGAGATATCTGCTAACAAGTCACTAGAGATGCCAATAGTATTTACATCTCAAAATTCGAACATATCACCTGTAATAGATTTAGATAGAAGGTCATTAATTTGTGTAGCAAATAGAATTAATAATATAGATAGTTCTTCTGATGTTTATCCAACAACGGAATTTGTAGCATCAACAGAACCTGAAGGTGACCAAAATTCAGCAATCTATTTAACTAAGGCAGTTACATTAGATAACTCTGCAACAGCATTAAAGATATTCTTTTCTGCACACAAACAAAATACATCAGATATTAAATTAATGTATAGAATATTAAAGACCTCAGATTCACATGACTTTGATGAGTTAGGATATCATTACTTTAATTCAGATGGTTCACCAGATGATACAGTTCCAAATTCATTAGTAAAAGATGATTTTCAAGAATATGTTTATACTGCTGGTGTAAATAATGATGGTGTTGGTACACCTTTAGATGATTTCATTCAGTTCCAAATAAAAATAGTTATGCAAGGAACAGATGCTGTTAAACCACCAAGAATTAAAGATTTAAGAGCAATAGCTCTGGCAACATAAAATGGATAGAGTAAAAGTACAAGATAATAGTAATTTAGAAAGAGATTTAAAGTCTAATGCAATTGTTAATACTAATAGACAAGCGTATGACTTGGCTAAAAAAAGAGCAGCTTCTGCTCAACAAGAAAGAGATAAACTAAGAGATGTAACTAGAGAAGTAAACGAGATAAAATGTGAGATGCATGAAATAAAAAATATGCTAACTCAAATATTGGAGAAATAAAGTGAGTGAGTTATCAAGTCTCTTTGGTATAATCTCAGAAGGTCAGAAGCAAGCAGAAAATGAAAAGGCCGAAAGAATTAGAATAGAAGAAGATAGAAAACAAAGATTAGAACCACAAGTAAATGTGGAGTTAGATGATTTAAGTGAGTTCTTTGGTGTAATGTCTGTTAATAAAAAAATACAGAAGTTACCAGAAGAAACAAAAGAAGAAGTAGAAAAATTAGAAGTTTTATCTTCTTTCTTTGAACAGATGTCTAGATTTGAAACAAGTTTAGATTCTGCAATTAAAACTTCTGTGAAAGAACCAGAAGTTATAGAAAAGATTGTAGAAGTACCTGTTGAGAAGATAGTTGAAAAAATTATAGTTAAAGAAGTAGAGGTACCAAAAGGTCCTAGTGTACAAGAGAAACTTGCAGAAGCAATGTCTAGGGTTCACAAAGGACAGATGTTACAAGAAGAAAAATCTGAATTGGTTAAACTCAAAGAAGAATTTAGTCACTTTAGAAAACTAGTTCAAATGCAATTATCATCACTCGGTGGTGGTGGTTCTACTAGAATTTTAGATAATGATGATGTAGATATTAGTTCTTTAGGGAATGGTAAATTCTTAAAGTATAATTCGACATCTAAGAAATTAGAATTTACCGATGAAGTAGGTACATATACTTTTGATTAAGATTATAAATAAAGGAAAAAGATAGGAAATTATAAATGGCAATATCAGCATCAAGCGTAGCAAGTTCGAGTACATTAAATACTCTAAGAACACAATTCAATAATCTGGTTACAGATGTAACTGCTATTGAAGGTGGGTCAATAACTTATACCACTTTAAATACTACAACAACAAATGCTACAACATTAAATGTAAAAGAAGATGGTACTATCGTATTTGAAGGTGCCACTGATGATGCATACGAAACTACATTAACAGTAACCGACCCTACTGCCGATAGAACAATTACATTCCCAAATGAAACAGGTACAGTATTTACTTCAGGTGGAGCAATAGCACTTGGTGGTAATATAACTAAAGCTTCAGATTTAACTGTTGATGTTGAGGGAGATATTTCACTTGATGCCAATGGTGGTGATGTTTATCTTAAAGATAATGGTACCATTTATGGTACTCTAACAAATAATGGTGGTAATCTAACAATTAAAAATAGTTCTAGTGAAGTCGCAGCAATCCAAATTGCTGGAGATGAAGTTATTACTTTTGCAGATGATTTAGTAATTAAAGATGGTGGTACTATTGGTGCTTCAAGTGCAACAACTGCTATAACAATAGCGAGTACAGGTATTGTTACATTTGTGGATAACATATTAATTAAAAATGCTGGAACAATAGGTTCAGCTGGTGACCCAAATGCAATCGGAATATCTTCTGGTGGTGTTGTATCAATTACAGCAACAACAGCAAACACAAGTGCATCAGATGGTGCATTAACAGTAGCAGGTGGAGCAGGAATTGCTGCTGACTTAACTGTGGGTGATGATTTAAGATTAATAACTGACAGTGCCGTATTAAGTTTTGGTGCAGATTCAGACACAACATTAACACATACAGACGGAACAGGTTTAACTTTAAACTCTACAAATAAACTATGTTTTAATGATACTAGTCAATTCATACAAGGTGCTAGTGCAACAGTATTAGATATAGCTGCAACAGATGAAATAGAATTAACTGCAACACTTATTGACATAGTAGGTAGAGCAGAAATATCTGGTAACTTAACAGTAGGCGGTGACTTAGATGTTACTGGTAGTTTTGATATGTCTGATGCTAACATTACAAATGTTGGTAGTATTCAATTAGATAGTATTGCTGGAGATGGTGATACAAATACTTCAATTACATTCTCAGGTACAGATGTAATTACGATTGCAACAGGTGGAACAACAGCTGCAACATTTAATGCTAGTCAAATTTTAACTTTAGCAGATGATTTAGTAATTAAAGATGGTGGAACAATAGGTGTTACAAGTGCAGCAACTGCTATAACAATAGCAAGTTCAGGTATCGTTACTCTAGTAGATGACTTAGTATTAAAGGATGCTGCTACAATAGGTGTTACATCTAGTGCAGGTGCTATTTCAATAGCAAGTACAGGTATTGTAACATTCGTAGATGACATAATAATTAAAGATGCTGGAACAATAGGTTCAGCTTCTGTACCTGGTGCTGTATCAATTTCAAGTGGTGGAGTTGTTAATATAGCAGCAACTACTGCTTCGACTAACTCAACCACTGGTGCATTAACAGTTGGTGGTGGTATGGGTGTTGCTGCTGACTTAGGTGTCGGTGATGATATATTCATGATAACAGATGGTTCACTTATTTCATTTGGTTTAAATAGTGAAATTACACTTACTCATGTTGCAGATGTAGGATTAACTTTAACACATACCGCTGCAGGTGATAATACACCTATTGTATTAAATCTGAAATCAGAAGAAGACGCAATTATTGCTGATGAAGAAATAGGAAGAATAGATTTTACCGCTGGAGATTCTAGTGGAACAGACGCAATATTAACAGCGGCAAGTATTGTGGCAGTTGCAGAAGATACTTTTGCAGCTGATAATAACTCAACAGGTCTTGCGTTCAAACTTGGTTTAACTACTGCTGCAACAGAAATGTTTAGAATGGACCATGATGGTGACTTCAAAATAATAACTGATGGTTCTGCGATTGCATTTGGTGCCAATAACGAAATCGAATTAACACATGTACACAATACGGGATTATTATTAACAGATTCAGGTGGAAGTCCAACACTACAATTACATGACGCTAACGAATCAGTATCTTCTGACGGAAGTAATTTAATACTTACATCAGGTGGTACTGCATATACACTTACAGCAACTGATGGTTCAGATGGTCACTTCTTAAAAACAGATGGTAGTGGAGCATTAACTTTTGGTGCAGCTTCAGCAAGTTCACTTGCTTGTGATGATTTAACTGTTGGTAATGCTGCTGTTCTTATATCAACATCTTCTGGTAACATTACAGTTGATGCCACAGCAAACGATTCAGATATTATATTTAAAGGAACAGATGGTACTGCTGATACAACATTCTTAACAATAGATGGTTCTGAGGGTGGTACATTGATTGCAAATAACGATTTAGAATTAGGAACAGATGCTTCAGTAATTTTATTTGGTGCTGATAACGAAATCACTTTAACACATGTACATGATGTAGGATTAACATTAACACATACTGCTTCAGGTGACAATCTTCCAATAGTATTGAATCTAAAATCAGAAGAAGATGCTGTTATTGCAGATGAAGAAATAGGTCGTATAGACTTTACCGCTGGAGATAGTGGTGGGTCAGATGCTATTCTAACTGCAGCTTCGATTGCTGCTGTCGCAGAAGATACTTTTGCTGCTGACAATAACTCTACAGGTCTTGCATTCAAACTTGGTGTAAGTGCAACTGCGGCTGAAATGTTTAGAATGACACATGATGGTGACTTTAAAGTTATAACAGATGGGTCTGCAATTGGATTTGGTGCTAACAACGAAATAGAATTAACACATGTACATGACACAGGTTTACTATTAACAGATTCAGGTGGAACACCTACTTTACAATTTCATGATGCTAACGAATCAATATCATCAGATGGCGGACATCTTATCTTCACATCTAATGGTGTGTCATTTGATTTTCCAAGCGCTGATGGTGATGATGGTCAAGTATTAACTACTGATGGTTCTGGTGTAATTGCATGGGAAGATGGTGGAGGTGGTGGCCCTGCAGGTAAACAAACCATGTGGATTCCAGCAGCAGCTATGTACCAAGAATCAACGAATGGTTGTTCTGCTTTAGCACAATTAGAATTATCCAATGGTCCTGAAATAAAAACTTTAGATTTTGCTACAGGTGCAGATGAGTTTGCACAGTTTACAGTAGCTTTCCCTAAAGAGTGGAATGAGGGAACAGTTACCTTTCAAGCATTTTTTACAGTAACAGGTACTAACACAGGTACAACAGCTTGGGGTTTGGCTGGAGTTGCTTTTGGAGATAATAACGACCAAAACACAGCATTTGGAACAACTGTTGTTGCAACAGCAAAAGCCCATAGTGGAACATCTAATGATTTAGATGTATCTGCTGAAAGTGGAGCTGTAACCATAGCTGGTTCGCCAGCTGTAGATGAATTAGTGTACTTCCAAATTATGAGAGATGTATCTGCAGATGACCAATCAGGAGATTCAAGACTTTTAGGAATTAAACTATTCTTCACAACGGATGCAGCAAATTCTGCTTAGGAGAAATTATGTTTGGATATAGAAATCACAGTAATCTATCTCATGGTGCGGCGGGCAACAGAATTATCACTGGCAGTAAATTTTCGTGGTCAGCAACTATAACAATGGGTTCAGTTGAACCAAAAGACCAGATATTTTGTCATGGATATTCTACTTCAACAGTTAGGGGTGGTGGCGCAATCGGTTCTATTACTGATTCAACAATAGATGGTATGTGGGATGATGATTCTGGCCATGAAGACAATGATGCTGGTATTGCACCTAATTATTCGAGTAATAGAGTTACTTTAATTGAATGTTGCTGGTGTATAGATGGCGCCTCAACTGGTGACCCCCAATTTATTACTGTTAAGTTTGCTGGTGGTGCTGGTGGTGCTAATAATCAACATAGTAATTGTGTAGAGATGAACGGAATAGGAAGCAGTACAGGTGGTGGGGGACTAGGTGGAGCTGCATTTGATACGATAACTATAAATGGAGTAGATTTTCATATGGGATTACCAGGGCACGCTATGGGACAACCAGGTTATGACGCACCCTACGCATTTGGTGCAGTAGATGTAGAAGATAGATACACTTGGATTGAAGGTGGTCCTTATACAAATTCTAATATTTCTAATCCTTTTGGTGCATTATCAGGAGATTTTGTAGTAACAATATCATCAGGTGGGATAATGGATAGAAGGTGGTCTCCTTTTACTGATGACCACCCTACATAAGAAATAATTATGACAATTACAGTAGAAAAAATAACAGAAATAGATGATGATATCTATGACAGTTTATACGCTGATTGTATAGATGATTTAGGTGCTGGAAGTATGCCATTTCCTACTGGCGTAGTTGATACTGGGGATGGTCATTCTTATGGTAAACCTGCCTTAGATGCTGATGGTAAAAAAACTTACATGAAAAATAGAATCAAAGCAGATAATCATACACATATATTATTATTTAAAAAAGATGATACACCTGTAATGTTAACGGGTGGATATATTCAAGATTATGCTTTTTATGAAAATGGTGATTATAGACAGACAAAACATAGTTTTACTAATTTATTTCTTTGGAATAAAAGTGTAGTTGGTGAACATGATGGTAGTAAAAATTGGTGTAGAACAAGTGAATTTTATAACGCATGGAAAACTTATTTATTATCTATCGGTGCTGAAGGTTATATGATAGATGCAATGAAAGGTTCACCTGTGGCTGTTCATTTTAAACAATCACAAGCAGATGGTATACCATTGGGTACTTATACATTACATAATGTTGGTACAGATACAATGATATGGGTATATTAGCAACAATATATTATGTTTATATTTTACTTGTTCCACTAGGTTTATATTTACTAACATGGGAACAATTACTAATATCATATTTGATGTTTTGGTTTTTAGGTGATTTTATACATGGATTGTTTTTACACAGATGGGCTGCTCATAAATTATGGTCACCCCCTATATGGTTACAAAATAGTTTAAGTCTTATCTCTACTGCAAGTTTAGTAGGAACACCAATCACTTGGAGTTCATGGCACAGAACACATCATCATTATTCCGATACTAAGAAAGACCCACATAGTCCAAAATACAAATCATGGAATTATATTGTATTTAAAAGTTATTTTCATTATTCAGAACCTAAAAGATGTATAGATAGATTTAGAAATAAATTTATTAATAAACTTACACAAAATTGTGGTATGGTTGCTTTATTAATTAATTTATTATTATTTTTGTCTTTAGAGTGGACATGGTTTTTATCCTTATGGGTACTACCTGTTGTTGCAACTAATTTTTTTACAAATTGGGGTATCAATGTATTATGTCATAAAGAAGGTAAGGCAAGAAATAGATTAGAGTTATATCCTATAATATTTAATGAATGTTATCATGGTAATCATCATGTAGAACCAGAGTTAAGATATTATAAGTATGATTTTTGGGTAAGTTTAATTACTTTAATGGGTTGGAGTAAAAAAGAAGTATGACATGGAATTACAAAATAAAATTAATACAAGCACTATGTTATATAGGTGGACCTCTTGTTTTAATATTTAACTTTAATGCTTGGTATTTATTTTATGCCTGGTTAGCTCATTGGTTAATTGTTCATATAGGTATAAGTATTGGATTACATAGATGTTTTGCTCATAATAGTTGGGTACCTAAAAATAAAGTAATACTTTTAATGTTACATTTTCTTACAGTTATAAATGTTGTAGGGAGTACGATTACTTGGACGGGAATACATAGAAAACATCATGCATATTCAGAAACAGTTAATGACCCACATTGCCCCGTAGATAAAAGTTTTTGGACAAAAGTTGCTTACTGGTTTAATTATTGGAAGCCACATAAAGTAAATGTAAAATTTGTAAGAGATTTAATTGATAATCCATATCACAAATTTTTTCATAACAATTACTTTAAAGTTTTAATCAGTTATATGTTATTGTTAGCTGTAATTGATTTAGATTTATTTATGTATGGATTTTTAGTTACTACAATGTTTAGTTTACACTTGATTAGTTGGATTACTGTTGGTTCACATTTATTTGGTAGTATAGATAATAACACTAATGATGAATCAAGAAATACTTGGATAATGGGTTTATATATGTGGGGTGAGGGTTGGCATAATAATCATCATAAAAAACCTAGAAGTTATGAGTTTGGTTGGAATAGTAAACAACCTGATTTTGGAAAACATTTAATTAGATTATTAGCTAAACCAGAAAGTTTAGTGTCTCATGAATAGTGCATATAAAATACAATTATTTGCTTTAGTAAATACTATTATTAGTATTTTCGGTATCTGGTATACACAAAGTTTTTATTGGTTAATGATAGGATTAATATCTTTTGCTTTTGTTATGATATTTAGTGTTAATATTGCTATGCACAGATTTATATCTCATAGAAGTTTTACAACAGGTAAAATAAGAACCAAATTATTAAAATATTTAACAGTAATATCAGCATTTGGTAGTCCTTTATCATGGGCACCAATGCACAGATATCATCATGTACATAGTGGTACAGATAAAGATAATCAAGCACCAGAGAATATAGGATATATTAAAGCATGGTTAACACTTTATGACCCTATTAAAATTCCCACATCTTTAATAAAAGATATAGTAAGAGATAAAGATTGTATGTTTATTGCAAATAATTATTGGAAATTATTATTTTCATATGTAATTATATTATATCTAATAAATCCTTTGATAGGCATATTTGTATTTTCATTTCCTGCTGCTTGTTGTTATCAAGCTGCTGGTGCATTTGGAGTTATACCTCATAGTAAAAAATTTGGTTATCTTGTAATTGAACCTAACAAAGGTGATACATCTGTCAATAGTCCACTAGCTTCTTTATTAAGTTGGGGTGAAGGTTGGCATAATTATCATCACACAATAGTAAAAGATTATAGACATGGATATAAGTGGTGGGAAATTGACCCCCCAGCATGGTTTATAGAAAAATTATTTTTAGGAAAGGGATAGTAATAGACTTAAATCTATATATTCCAACCCATTTTATTATAAATACTAATAAAATAGGATAATTATATGGCAACACCTACAACCAAAGCAACCTTAAAGACATATTGTAAGAGGGCCTTAGGATTTGGAGTGATTGATATCAATGTCTCTGATGACCAAGTTGATGATAGAGTAGATGAATCTCTACAATATTTTGCTCAATACCATTATGATGGTGTTGAAAAAATGTATCTGAAATATAAAGTAACACAAACTGATATTGATAGAGCTCGTGCAAACGCTACGACAACTGCAACTGATACTGCAGATAGTTCAATAACTGCATCATTTGAAGAAGGTAATAATTTTATTCCAATGCCGTCAGCTGTAGTATCAGTAATTCAAATATTTAATTTTGATAATGCTATGACAAATAATATGTTTGATATTCGTTATCAATTAAGATTAAATGACTTATATGATTTTTCATCTACATCAATTATACATTATGAAATGACTATGCAACAATTAGATTTACTATCACATATATTAGTAGGTGAAGTACCAATTCGTTTTAATCAACATCAAAATCGTTTATATTTAGATATGGGTTGGGACCAAGTTAATGCAGATGATTATTTAATTATAGAATGTTATCGTAAAATAGACCCAACAACATATATAGATATCTATGATGATATCCACTTAAAAAGATATGCCACTGCTTTAATTAAAAGACAATGGGGAGCAAATCTTTCTAAGTTTAATGGTGTAACTATGTTAGGTGGTGTAACAATGAATGGTGCAGATATTTATTCTCAAGCAACAGAAGAAATAGAAAAATTAGAAAGAGAAATGCAAGAAGGCGTATTCCAAGCACCTATAGATTACATGATAGGATAATACTATGGCAACCAATAAGGCTTTCCATACAGACAATTCTGCTGCAACAACCACAGAAAAAAATCTGTATAGTGATTTAGTAAAAGAGGCTATACAAATATATGGCCATGATGTCTATTACATAGACAGAACCACAGTTGCCATTGATAATCTTTTAGGTGAAGATTCACTTAGTACATTCAGTACACAAGTTCCTATTGAGATGTATGTTGAAGACGCTGAGGGTGGATTTGCAGGCGAAAAAGAATTAATGTCACAATTCGGTTTAGAAAATCGTAATGAATTAAAATTAGTCGTACATAAAACAAGATTTCAAGATTTAACAAAACAGATACAGATAGAAAGTGGAACAGATACCACAGGTGGTTCTATATTATTAGAAGCTGGTACAATAGACCAATCAGAAGATTCATCTACATTAGAAACTGTAAGTGGTTCAGGTAGTTCCTTTTATATACTTGCAGAAGCAGATGCTGCAAGTACAGATAGACCTTATGAAGGTGACTTAGTTTATCATCCCACATTAGGTAAAGTATTTGAGATTAATTTTGTAGACCATGATGAACCATTTCATCAATTAGATAATAATCCCGTATATAAATTAAGTTGTAAACAATGGGAATATTCATCTGAAGCTATTGATACAGGTATTACTGAATTAGATGCAGTAGAAGATGATGAAAGTAGAGCTGCAACAGATTATCAATTTACTTTAGAACAATCATCTGCTGTAAATGAAGATATAAGTATTCAACACGCTAGAAGTAATTTTGGTTTATTACTAGAAGAAACTGATGGTGATAATATAATCGGTCAAGATGATACAACCTCTGTTGGTGAAAGTGTCTTATTAGAAAACTCAGCAGATACAGGTGACAAATCATATCTATTAACGGAAGACTATATAGTAGGTGATTATGTACAAGATAAGACAGCACAGAACGAATTATTTGATTCATTAGATAACAATGTATTAGACTTTACAGAATCTAATCCATTTGGAGACGCAGGAGTATATTACTAATGTTAGGAAACAGACAATTTTATCATGAAACAGTTAGAAATATTATTATAGGGTTTGGTACTCTATTCAATGATATTCATGTAGTTAGAAAAAATAATAGTGGTGTAATTATACAAACTATGAAAGTTCCTTTGGCATATGGTCCAAAGCAAAAATGGTTATCAAGACTAGACCAAGATGCTGGACTAGACAGTAAAGTTGCAATCACTTTACCAAGACTAGGTTTTGAGATAAAGGATATGACATATGACCCTGCAAGAAAATTAAATCGTGTACAAAAATTTAAGAAAGTAAAAAGTGCTAGTAATACAAATCAGTTAGATACACAATACATGCCTGTTCCATATAACTTAAATGTTGAGTTATATGCTATGGCAAAAAACTCTGATGATGCCTTACAAATTATTGAACAAATATTACCTTACTTTCAACCAGACTATACATTAACAATTAAAGATATGCCTGACATGGGTGTAGCAAGAGATATACCTATTGTATTAAACAGTATTAATTATGAAGATAATTATAAAGGTGACTTTGCAGAAAGAAGAGCTATCTTATATACATTAGCATTCACTACTAAATTTTATCTATATGGCCCTGTTACATCTAGTAAGGTTATTAAAACTGTACAGGTTGACCAATATACAGATATGGAAGACCAATCACCTAAGAGAGAACAAAGATATACAGTTACACCAAAACCTACAAGTGCTGATGCTGATGATGATTTCGGATTTAATGAAACAACATCTTTCTATCAAGATGCAAAAAACTATGATGAAGAATCTGGTGAAGATAAATTAAATCAAGACTAATGAAATTTTTTAAAGAATTATATGAAGATATAAAAGTAATAACTAGAAATCCTAATGCGAAACTTCTAGCAAAAAATTATATTAAAGTTTATAAAGACACTTATAGAGGTGCACCAGATATGATAGATGGTAAAATTGGTGAATTTATACTGAAAGGAAAAGATGAAAAATTTTTAGCTGATTTATTAAAAACTCAGTTTAAAGATGTTAAAGTGAGATAATTATGAGTAATAAAACTAAAGATATCCTAGATGAAGTCTTGGATATTGAAGAAACAACGACAGAGCTCGTTGAAAAAAAACCAGACACTCTTGCAATCAAAAGAGATAATACCCTACAAGATTTAGATACTGATTATAAATATCAGAGAGAAAACTTTTATAATTTAATCGAGAGAGGTCAATCTGCTATTGATGGTATACTAGATGTAGCACAACAATCAGACCACCCTAGAGCGTTTGAAGTAGCAGGTAATCTTATTGCCCAAGTTGCTGAGGTAACAGAGAAACTTGGAAAATTACAATCTGCTATGAAAAGATTAAAAGAAGTACCAAATAATGCACCACAAAATGTAACAAATGCATTGTATATAGGTTCTACTGCTGAGTTACAGAAAATGTTAAAGAAAGAAAAGAAGAAGTAAATGAGTACAAATGTAAATCAATATCTAGGTAATCCAAACCTAAAGCGTATTAATGTACCTGTTCAATTTACTAAGGAACAGATAGTAGAATATAATAAGTGTATGGAAGACCCACTTTATTTTATAGAAACATATATGAAAATAGTTTCTCTTGATGAAGGTCTTATACCTTTTAGTATGTATAAGTTTCAAAAAAAGATGGTTAAAACATTTCATAAGAATCGTTTTACTATCTGTAAACTTCCTAGACAATCAGGTAAATCAACAATTATTATAGCGTATCTCTTGCATTATGTTTTATTTAATCCAAATGTAAATGTTGCCATACTTGCGAATAAATCAGCTACTGCAAGAGATATTTTAGGAAGATTACAATTAGCGTATGAACATCTTCCTAAGTGGTTACAACAAGGTGTAATCTCATGGAATAAAGGAAGTTTAGATTTAGAGAATGGCTCTAGTATTCTTGCGGCATCAACATCGGCAAGTGCAATTCGTGGTGGTTCTTATAACATCATATTCCTTGATGAGTTTGCATATGTACCATCAACAGTATCAGAAGAATTTTTTAGTTCAGTATATCCTACAATATCAGCTGGTAAAACTACAAAGGTAATGATAGTATCTACACCACATGGTATGAATATGTTTTATAAGTTATGGACAGATGCAGAAAATAAAAAGAATGATTATGTTCCAATAGAAGTACATTGGTCAGAAGTACCAGGTCGTGATGAAGTATGGAAAGAAGAAACAATTAGAAACACATCACAATCTCAATTTAATTCAGAATTTGAATGTGAGTTTCTTGGTTCTATTGATACTTTAATCACTCCGCATAAATTAAAACACATGCCGTATATTGACCCAATACAAAGACATGCAGATTTAGATATATTTGAAAGACCAGACCCAAAGAAAACTTATTTTCTTACTGCAGATGTTTCACGCGGTACATCAAAAGACTATTCAGCATTTCTAGTATTAGATGTAACAACCATACCATATAAAGTAGTTGCCAAATATAGAAATAATGAGATTAAACCTCTAATGTTTCCACATAAGATTAAAGAAGTTGCTAAGGCATATAATAATTGTTTTGTATTAGTAGAAGTAAATGATATAGGAGAACAGGTAGCGAATACATTACAATATGATTTAGAATATGATAATCTAGTCATGGCATCTATGAGAGGTCGTGCTGGACAAATACTAGGAGCAGGATTCTCTGGTGGTAGAGCTCAATTAGGAGTTAGGACTACTAAGGCTGTAAAAAGAATAGGATGTTCTAATTTAAAACAATTAATTGAATCAGACAAGTTATTAATCCCTGATTATGATATAATGAATGAACTATCAACATTTATTGTAAAGGGGTCTTCTTGGTCTGCTGATGACGGCTGTACTGATGATTTGGTTGCATGTCTATTCATATTTTCTTGGGCAGTAGACCAAACATACTTTAAGGAATTAACTGATAATAATATCAGAGAAAGAATGTTCGCTGAACAACAAGACCAATTAGAACAAGATATGGCTCCATTTGGATTTGTAGATAATGGATTAGATAATCCTCATGAAGAAGAAGAAGTTGATGAATATGGTAATCGTTGGGAACCTGTAAAAATTAGAAACTTTAATTCAGATTGGTAATAACAATCACAAGTTAAAGTCACCAGGTTTTTCATACTGTGGATACAATTTATCTACAACAACAGCATCACAAGTTAAAGCCACAGTATCAATATCTCTAGTTTCAGCATGGTCTTGTTTATATATTTCCCATTCTATTCTAATTTTATCTACATGTTTACTACCATGTGGGGGATAAGCTTGTTCCATACACATTTCTTTTGAATCATACATTTGTAAAGGTAAATCTGCTAACGGACTACCATCTACTAAAGTTATTAGTGCTACTAAAATATAAGTGTACATTTTATTACCCCTCTGTATGAATAAGTATTTATAATAATTATTACAAAAATGTAGGGTCTAATAGGTCATTATCTATTTTTATTAAACAATTAGAACAAATTATTTGAGATGAATCTATAAGTCTTTTAACTTCTTTTCTACTCTTATTATTCATTCCCACTCTTACAATTCTTTTTCGAATCTCTTTATCATGGGGATAAAACTTTAAACAGGCTATTTCATTCTCACCACAATGTAAACACTTACTATTTAATAGATACTCATTTATTGAATAAACTCTTTTATGATAGTTCCTTTTTGTTACTTCTTTAATAGTGGTTTTATATTTTTCGTAGTGTTTATTTGGCATATATCTATTTATATGTTAAGGAACATATAAAATTAAATTTAAAGGTTATACTTTTTATAAATAAAGGAAAGAATTAATAATTAATTATTAGGAGTAAATGTCATGGGATTTTTAGTCTCACCAGGCGTCCAAGTAAAAGAGATTGATTTAACTAATGTAATACCTGCAGTAGCTACATCTATAGGTGCTATTGCTGGAGCTTTTGAAAAAGGTCCCGTATCTTCCATAGTAAATATATCTAGTGAAGAAGAACTAGTCGAGATATTCGGTAAACCAAAAACTACAAGTAATCAATTCGAAACATGGTTTAGCGCCGCAAACTTTTTAAAGTATACCGACACATTAAAAGTTGTCAGAGCAGGAAGTGGGCATGTAAATGCTGGCGCAAACTCTGGTATACTAATCAGAGATTTAGACCATTATGATGCTAGTTTCTCAACGGGACAAGGTTCTCATGGGGAATGGACTGCAAGAACAGCTGGAACTTGGGGTAATGCTCTAAGAGTAGAAATATGTCCAAGTGCAACAGCCTTCGAACAAGATTTAAGTACAAACAATTTAGTAGATGGTGCTATTTCGTTAGGAGCTACAACAGTTACAGTTGATGATGCTGATGCTTCAGGTTATGCATTCAATGTAGGTGATTTAATATCATTCTATTCTGATACTACAAATCTTGTATCTATTGATGATTATAACGAATACGAAGTCGTATCAATTTCATCAGAAGTATTAACAGTAAGATTAAAAGATGACCCTGCAGGTGCTGGTATTCAAACTGCTATTGCAGATAACTCTAAAATCAAAAGACGCTGGAAATATGCTGACTTATTCACAGGTGCTCCTGGTACATCAGATTACAATACTAACGCTGGTCGTGGTTCAGGTGATGAACTTCATGTAGTTGTTGCAGACGCAACAGGTGCAATAACAGGTTACGATACGGATGTAGCTGGACAAAGAACATCATCTGTTATAGAAACATTTGGTTTTATGTCTAAGAACTCAAATGCTAAATCACCACAAGGTGATAGTATTTACTACCCAGATGTAATCAGAGCTAAATCAAATTACATATATTGGACAGACCATATAAGTGCTGGTAGTAATTGGGGAACAGATACTACAACAACTTATACAGCTGTTACAACTACAACTATTGATTCACTAACAGGTGGAACAGATGATTTAGCTGTAACTGCTGGAGAATTAGAATTAGCATACGATAAATTTAAAGATTCTGAATCAGAAGATGTTAATTTAGTAATAGGTGGACCATCTAGTTTAGTTGCTGATACAAAAACTGGTATGGATACTCATAATACTATGATTCAAGCTTTAGTAGAAACTAGAAAAGATTGTGTGGGATTTGTCTCACCATATCGTTCAGCTGTAGTAGGAGTTACAACATCTACTAAACAAGCACAGAATGTTGAAAAAGCTGCTCAGGCATTACCAAGTTCATCTTACATGGTAATGGATAGTGGATATATGTACATGTATGATAAGTATAATGATGTTTATAGACATGTACCTTTAAATGGTTCAGTTGCTGGTTTATGTGCTAACACAGATTTAGTTGCCGACCCATGGTTCTCACCTGCTGGTTATAACAGAGGAACTATAAGAGGTGCAATTAAATTAGCATTCAACCCAGATAAAGCTGATAGAGATAGACTATATCCAGCAAGGGTTAACCCAGTGGTTAACTTCCCAGGTATAGGTGTAACTCTATTTGGTGATAAAACAATGCAAACTAAACCAAGTGCTTTTGACAGAATCAATGTTAGAAGATTATTCTTAGTATTAGAAAAAGCTAT
>VTLG01004318.1_pt1 | contig 25532 bp, 31 predicted proteins | sample 4694571 | NCBI WGS metagenome assembly VTLG01 (sample SAMN12604809, study PRJNA352737) | marine metagenome | biome: ENVO:00000447; feature: ENVO:00000209|ENVO:00000569|ENVO:01000036; material: ENVO:00002151; isolation source: viral sequences binned using virsorter ...
GTAGGAACCGGAGTCAAACCAAGATGGATTGACAAGGTAAGAAGTAAATACGGTGAGCACCATTGAAGCTAAAACTGTCATTGTGTTACTCCTTATGTTTGTATGTTTTTGTTATCGTGGTTCTCCAAGGCCCACGCACCATGACAGGAGCACTAACATCAGTTAAGTAACAAGTCTCCTGCCCCATCAAATCATTATAATACACCTGCCATCCTGGTTTCTTAGCTTTAGTATGACAAGGCACTTGGGTAGTGGAATAACTAGCCATCACACCAGATTCAAAGGTAATCTGTAATTGGTTAGGTACTACCCCGACTTCCCAATGTATACCTTTTGAAACCGGAGGAATAATAAGCATAATAGTAATAATTATTTCATTCATCTTGTAAGTAAGAAGAAGAAGTAATATACATATATAATAACTGTGAGTATTACAACCGTAATTAATCGAAACATAGTATTGTATAAAAAAGTTAGGGACTCAGGATACTAACGCAGTACCCCAAGTCCCAAGGAGAGAGACAAAAACCATCAAACATCTCTCTTTTACCATATTTTTAAAACCTATGCAACTTGGTTTGTCTTATTAAAAGGACTTTTTTTATGTTTGGCTTCTTCTATATTTATAAACTCCCTAGTTTTGCAGCTATACATATACTCATGTAGTGTATCACCAGCGATATAAACACTATTAGTTACATCTCCTAGTCTATCATAGCTAGTTACTTTGACCCCGTATATCTTGTCGTTAGTCCTATGGTTCTGTACCCCTTGTGTAGTCTTGTATACCTTGTTATTCATTAGGTTCTCCTTAGGTTGACTTCTTGTATTAACTATAGACCTTCTTATACTTGTCTAATACCTATATATAAGAACTATAGTTATACTTATAGTATACTTATATATAGGATTTTAGACTTTCTCAAACTAAAATACTGTATTTCTCTTTATTTTCATAGACTTACCTTATAAGTTCTTCTATTTCTTCCTTCTTCTATCTGTTTTCTTAAAACCTTTTTGGAACTATAGTTTACTAGTTTATAATCTGTAACCTCTTGTTTTTGTCTATTGAAAGTCCCTTGAGGATGAGTATCAGCTAATAATTCACCGTTTAACTCAATGTGAATAATAGATTTAAAGCAGCTATGACACCAGACCTGAAGGCCTCTTACAGTAAACCCAACGTCTAAATTAGATTTATCCCTGTTATTGCACTTGTCGCACCGTATATATTCAGTAATACACTCATCATTCAATAAATCCCTTGCAGCTTTCCCTTTGTTAGGTGGATAACTTCTCCGGTTTAATCTAAATTTCATGTCATTCTCCTTTAGTTAAATTACTTAAAACTATCTTATCTTTATTGATAGATAGAGCCATCATATCATCTGCTTCTGCTAACTCTTTGATACCTTTAAACCATATCCTACGATCACCTCTAGTTTTAGCCCTGTAACATGATACTTGTATCGGATCTGTATATTTCTTATGGTTAGCATAGATATAATGCTTTTCACCTGATTCTATGCTATCATAGTCAATAATACCAGCTTCTTTCAAGACATTTACAAGTCCAACATTAGCATCTTGAATAGCTTTATCCAGTACTGTTTTAGTTACATGGAACATAGCTTTTTTACCTCTTAATCTTTTGAATACATTTTCTTCTTTACTAGTTGGCTTTCTCATTATTCACCTGTTTTTATAGTTATCTCTTTATAATTCCGGCAGTAAATCTATGGAACTTAGAGATAATTTACTACAAGTCTGCCATGTACTACTTGTTTAAGGCTCTCAGAGCCGATTTAAGCCATTTTAAGGGCTTACCCTAAGCCACCATATAGGTTTTCTATATAATGGCCTAGAATCTGCTCTCAGGAGCTTGTAGCACTATTTATAAAATTGATCACCATTTGACTTGGTTTAAACTTTGCTACACTTAAACGATCTTTCAGTTTACCTATAAAATTAGGTATACTAAATAAGACTGGCTTGTAGTCTTTATGTTTTATTTTGCTTAATCTTAATGGTGTTCTTAAAGTTAATACATAGTCAAACTTATGGCCTTCTTTTATTAGAAGCCCATGTATGTACCCGTTATCATATATTCTAACAGCTCGTATATTATCCAGTTTATTTTTCATAAAGATAACCCCAAAACCAAAAAACAGTATGCTCCTGCTCCGATAAAAAGTAATTCAATTATTATATTAATTTCTTTCATTTTGTTTTATCCTTTCTATTTTCTTTATTTTGACTAAACGCCCATTTTATAGCATCATTTCTAGATAGTCCAATATAAACTAACTCTTTATTCGGATTTCTAACTATCCATGTGTTGAATTTGCTACATTCTATATGATGTGTTAGTTTACTCATTTTGTTTATCTCCTTTCTTAATTAATGGAAATTATAAGCTATTACTTTATCAGTATGCCAGCAAGATCGACAATCTTCACATTTCTTTCTTTCTTCGTTATCTGATCTACCTACCGGACAAACATAAACTTTATCAGGATTAACCTTTTGTCCCTTTTGAATAACAGTAGAACCATGTAGACTGTTGTATTCACCTTTTGTTGAATCACTTGAATATCTTACTTTTACATTAGGTAAAGACTCTAATTTTTCCCATAAGTCATTATCTAGAATTTCACGAGCTTTTGTTGGTATCCAATGGTTGATATTAGGTGTTGATTCACATATTTTATAGATTTCAAATAAGAAATCATTGTCAAATACGTCACCACTATCAAACCATCTAAAATAATCGTTTTTCTCTTTGTTTAATAAAGACAACATTTCACTTGCAAAGGTGTGTAATTCGTTGACTATTGATAATCTATTGTTTTCTCGTAATGATTTTGCAGACCTCCATTGATACGAACCCTTCATAGCATAACATGATTTACAAACATCTTTAACTTTACCACTTGAATCCTTAGCACCTAAGCAGGTTTTGAAAGCAGGTAAAGCAAAAGACTTACATGGCATTTTACTTGTTTTTGATAGTTTTATCATTTTGTTTTCTCCTTATTTTTCGCTGTTTATCTCAGTTATTGTTTTTAATAATTGAAAAAATACCTTGTCTTTTAATTCTGGATTTTTGTGATTGTCAAAATACCCGTTTTCACAATTTCTTTTGTATTGCCTTTTTTGTTTTTGAAATTGTTTATATTTATTTGTTTGTTTTACATTTCCCTTTAGATCAATGTATTTAATCATTTTGTTTTCTCCTTTTGTTAAATTAATGTTAGCTTGTTATCTCAAAAAAAATAAATAAAAACAAGTTTTATTTTCATTGATTAATATATTTTAATCTTACATTAATGCTACGTTAATGAAAGAATAAGTCCCAACCTGGCTAACTTATTGTAAACAAAAGGCTTGAGCTGATTAACAAATGACAGTTAATGCAGACTATAAGACAAACCACAGGTTATATTCATTGTTTACCACTTGTTTAATGATAAGACAAAAAAATTAATTCACCCCACACCATATTGAGATGACATTGAGTTCAACCTTTAGACAACATAATGCCTACCACAGCCTACTACAATGGATAACATCGCGTCAACTTTAAGTTTACTTTTGGTGTTGCTAATGAATATATAATGATCGAAGGGGGGAAATTTTGCTTTCGATGAGTGCGTATACCCCCTCAGATTTTTGTACTAAATTATTCTAAGGGAGCACACTAGGTCAACCTAATAAGTCCTAAGCTTGACAGGTTTCTGTGGAGGAGGCTTACGTCTGACTTTAGGTTTAGGCTTAGGATTCCTATATCCTTTTAGTTTAGGCATAATTATAGTCCTTTGTGATCCCTTATTTCACCTTTAGAGGAATCATAAGGTAATCTAGTTGATAATTTAGTTACACCTTGGTTTTTTAAGGTCATACTTCTTGTATCTTTGGGACTAGGGACACCATTACGTCTCCCAAGGCTCGTATTGAACCCCGAATTCCCTACGTCTCCTGATAACTTCTTTGCGTTCATTTTTTAACTCCTTTATTTTAATAATTTTAGGTACTCGTTTTACTCTATACTGCGGTTTATGCACATGATAATTCTTTTTATCTTGTATATTCATTGGGATACACTATGCTCCAAGTTCCACATTGGTTTAACCATGTTGGTTTACTTACAGGTATATCAATCATATCCTGAAGGAGGGTATCTTGAGTTTTTTCTTCTTTCATAGGGTTCATCCCAAGGGACTGTTCCTCTTGGTTTACGTTCTTTACGTCTGTCATAATCTTTAAGTTTATGTTTATATTCGTTTAATTCTTGTGTAAGTAGTTCTATTTTAGCATCTTTCATAATACAAGCAGTACAAGAATCAACATAATGCTTCATTAAACTCCTTTCATTCTAAAAGGTACACAGCCTAAATTTATTCCTGGTGGTAAAGTTTTTTCTTTTGTAATAACTTGTATACGTTGTATACACGCTTGTTCGCTGTGAAAGGTTTGACCTATCTCAGCTTTTCTTACAGATATAGGATCACCCCCTAGGTAGACTACCATTAATAACCAAAGCATTACTATCTTGCTTGAGTCCATACTGACTCGTCTATATTAGTTTCATTTACAGTATTCATAAAGTTCATTATACCATCCATAAATTCCTCTTGTTGTCGCTCTTTGTAAGCAGCGTGTTCATCTTGAGCCATCTGTTCCCACCAATATTGAACACCCATAGCCAGAACATCAAGCCTATCATCATACTGGAGAGACCCCTTGTCTCTCGTTAAGCGTGTCATCTGGTAAAACAATTGTCTCCTAGGTTCTTCTTTGGATTCCTCGTAGTCTCTTTCTACTTCTACTCTATCAATAACAAGCCTATGTTGGTTCATAACAGGCTCTAAAGCATCTATAATCCTGGCTTCCTTCTGTTTACTATGTTTAATCTCTTCGACAGTACAGCGGTGATATTTAAATAGGACGGGTTTAAATATCTCAGTATACATCCCATCCCCAAAGTTAGCTTCAATTTCAATAATGTTAACTTTGTGTTTCTGAGCAATCTTAGCTAACTTTGTAAGAGTGAAGTTGTCATACCCACCTTTAAATCCTCCTACTTCAACTACAAAGATTTTACCATTAAGAAGCTTAGTAACTACATATCCTGTTTCATCCTGTCCTCTACCACTAGGATCAATGTGCATAGCAGCACCAGTATAGGTAAAGTAGTCCTGTGAGACGTGCATAGGCTTATAGAAGTAGTCTCCTGTAAGTCCTACAGCTGGTAAATCTAGTAGATCATCTTTACCATATAGGACTTCTCCTGGTGCTTTTTCTGTACTTAAAGGTATTACAATAAGATCAGCTAATTTTAATGGATATCTCTGGTCATCTTCACCAGAAGTATCCAACATAAACTGTAAAGCAAACCCTGATTTACCATAAGATGCCTCTCGTTCAGTTAAATCAAGGCTGTCAAACCTCATAGGGTCTGTAGGCTCCTGAGGTTCGATCTGAAGGGACTTTATAAAAGGTGATAGTCGGTGTGCATAGAACTCTTTTAAGCGATTGTCGGGCATCCTAGCGGGCCAAATTCTACATTCGTACCCTCTATCTTGTAATCCTGCATATAATGACTCTTCGACCTGTGGTGTACCCAAATATATAATACGTCCAACCTTAGGCATCACCACAGCATCGAATTCTTTTACTACTTCACCCAACTTATCTCTCATTACTTGGGTTAAAGCATTGGATAATACTTCAACGTCATCAGCAATAATAAAGTGAGCACGAGACCCTACAATCTGTCCAGTAATACCTACAGACTTAACTGAAGGAGCATGAGCAGCTCTACTTGGAGCGACATCAAAAGCAACATTAGAGTTCCTCTGTTCTTCTCTAGCTCTTAAGTGCTGAAGAATAGGCATCTCATGGATGATACGTTTGGTAAAAGTAGAGAAATCGTCTGCCCTTTGTTTAGATGCAGATATAACCAGAAACTTTAATTGTGGATCACATAGTAACTTCCATACCACAAAAGCAGAAGTAATCCAAGATTTACCCACACCTCTAAAGGCCTGGATAATAAGTCTCTTAGGCCCACCTTGGAGATACTCAGCGATATCATATTGTATAGGAGTAGGGGGAGGTAAAGCAAGGTGCTTCCAAGCAATATAAAGAAAATTACGGAAATCACCTTTAATTTGGTCTAGCTGATTTACTTGGGGTTTCATCAAAAGGTAACTCCTCTACTAGTCCTTTTATGTCTTCATTATTAGCACCAAGACACTCAATATTATTGTCTCGTAGAAATTGCCTTGCAACATTAAGGACTGATGCAGGAGCTGATATTTGTTCAATAGTGCCATCTTTAGATACCGTAGTTACACCGTTAAGAAGTTGATCTTTAAGTGTTCTAGCGATAATCCCATGTAGATCACCAAGGTCTTTAACAGTTCCATTACTCATTTTGTATCCTTATTTATAAATTTGCATTCTTTCTATTTGGATTATGAAATATAGATGTTTTTTCATTAAGTTCTTCTAATGCAGGAAAGTCTTGATCTGGATGTAATTTAATAGCTCTTGCTAATAATACTTCTTCTGTCTCAACTATATCCTCATCAGGAATACAACAATCTACAGGACAAACTTCTTGACACGCCTCTTCCCCATGAAACCCAACACATTCAGTACATAATTCAGGGTCTATATAGTAGTAATCTAAATCTTCTCCTGATCCATCATCTATAGCTTCGTTGGGACATTCTGGTTCACAAACTGCACAGTTAATACATTCATCAGTTATTATTGTTGCCATTCCGTATTGTATACCTCTCTATCTAATAATTCTTTAGGAGTTGTCATGCAACCACATTTTTTACACATTAATACTTCATTAGGTACATCTAATTTATATTCTATCTCTATAGGAGAATCCATAAAGTTAATATAATTATGTATACCTAATTGGCATCGTCTTTCTTGAAATGATAAATCAAAGATACTTTTATTCACAGACTTCTTTGTATATGTCGTTATTTCTAGCCACCTTACCTAAGTCTTTTACAACTAACTCAGGTGGGTGACTAGTTTTTAACCATTCTTTAGTTTGTGGGCTAAACTCTACTTTCTCATACCACATACATTCTTTAGAGTAGTAATCGTCAGCATTATAAAGCCCCAAACCAAAGTTAGCTACAGGAGCTGCAATTTCTTTAACTAGACCACTACAGCCCGTTAAGAACATCAGGCATACCATCACGCTCGCGCACCTTAGCTTTTGCCTTATCAATCTCTTCCTCCACTTCAACTTTAGCAGCCATACCATTAGGATGATTAATATTATTAAAGATATTACCTGCTAACCAGTTGAATATAGGCCACATAGTACCCAACATTGGAACTTTCTGTACCCACTTATCAGGTAAAGCTCCAGTTACAGCTGTAAATATTAAAACAATTTCACCTACTATTTGAAACCACTGCTGACCCATAAACATATCTACTAATTCGTGCATTGTTCTGTTACTCCTTAATTACATGGTGTACAGATAAAATATGCTAAACACCATCCTACTATTACCATTGATGCCATAGTCCAAGGAAACCTATTTAGTACGTCCATATTAGTCACAATTTCTATCCATTATATGTACATTAATAATTAGAGATAAAGGTATAGACCCATATCCCTTGTATTTACCTGCCTCTCCCATATCTTTATTATAACCTATAACTAAATGATCATTAGATACACCCATAAGAAAACCACAGGACTCATAGATAGCCCTTTGTATATCTAAGTCAGCTATAGTTGTTTCATCTGTATTATCATAAGGATCAAACCATTCTACTAATATTAACCGATTAAAATTACTTTTAGATGTAATTATATCATTAATCAGTTTAACATTAGTTTTACGGCTAGTCATTTTTTATTTCCTAATAAATGTTGAAGAATTATATTTAAGTCTTGTCGAATAGGAGCTAATTGTGTTTCAAGATGAGCACGATCAACTTGTTTAGCCTCAAGTTTATCTATACGTTCATGGGCTATGTCAATAGACCGAAACAACCTTTTGAAAATCCATAATCCTACTGCAAGTAGACCACTGGTTACAGCTAGGTATACCTCATTAATTTTGTCCACTTACTTTCCTTTTTTTGGAGGATTAGACGTATCTTCATTAACAATTCTAACATCTGTTACTTTATCTTCTTTAGATCGTTCTAACTCATTAGCTCTAGTATGTAAAGCAGCAATATCAGTTTTATATTCTTGTCTAGGTACAGTAGTATATTGCAACTCGTCTATCCTTCTGTCAGTCTCATGTATCAAATTAGAATGTTTACCTACAGCTGAGTTATCTGCTTTTTCCTTTTCAAGAGCATCGACTTTAGCTGTAATACGGTTAATAAAGAACCAACCTATAGCTACAAATAAAGCCCATGCTGATTCTAATATTTTCTCCATTATTTAACAAAATGCTCCCAAGTAAACTCTTTGTAGGTTGTAGGTTTTCTTTCTCCATCCATTAAACTAAGATATATTAGGACACTTATTAAACCTGAAATTAAAATAATTACAATAAAGTTTAGTATTGTTTTCATTTAGTATCATTTAGTGAGCACCCATTATCCATAAATAAAATCCATAACCTGTAACTAAAATTGACAATATAATAGCTATATTTCTCATAATTTTATTTCTTCTCTAATGAAACAAACGCTGGATCATCCTGAGCTGACGGATCATCAGCAAAGTAATGCGTCACCAAATTCAGATGCCGTTCACTTGTATAGTTATCCCCATAAGTCACCTTGCCATCTTCATCCACATTCTCTTTTTTTCTAGTTTCAATGTAGGGAGTTGCTTCGTACAGCTTGACCGCATCTAGATCAGACAAAGCGTTTATCTCTGTTTCCTTGTCGTTACTTTCTTTTCTTACAGCCGTCCTATAGGTCTTAATATTGTCAGGCATAGCAGTACCACCTTCACTCGCCCTTACAGCCATCCAATCATCCCTAGCCAGTAAAGCGGAAGCAGTTTGTTTCGTTTGACTGACCATTCCTTTTTTCAATTCGGCAACATCTTTATTACTGGAAGCATACGTTCCAACTACTTCATCAGAGCCAATGTTATAAGACAATGATCCTGTGAAATGATAACGCTGGTTAACAGGCTCCTCTCTATAAGGCATAAGCCCAATAGCCTTGAGTTCACTCTTGCCCCAAATTGTAAAGATGTTTCTAGGATATTGAGTTGAGTTTATTGTCATCGGTGTAGGGTGCGGTATCACCCTGATAACCTCACCACCTGATACTTGACACCACATGTTTTTCTCCTATCTTGCGTTTGAATGTTTAAAGGGTTTGTCTGCGAAAACTATCCATAAATACTGATCTGTCGAATTATTAAAATTGGATCGTCCTGATGTTCTCAACTTAAATCCGTTGCTCAAAAAATCTATGTAGTAATCTGTGCCAGCTTCAGCGTTATTTAAATTTGCCGCTGGATATTCTTTCACAGATGGATTGTAAGGCTCCCTTACAGTGTCTTTTATTATCCAATCACCAACTGCATTTATTCTTTTTGACATCAAGAATTTTGGAGTAAAACCAGTATAGATAAAGGGGCCATCATCATCCCCATTAGCTTTATAGGCTCCAATTTTAGAATAGCCCTCAACCGAGTGGAAGCAATAGGCAATATAGGTTGATCCACTTCCGTTTGTTCTGGTGTTACTGGTTACGGTGAAAACACTTGAAGTTGGTGCAGTATCGTTCCAGATGGTTTCATCTACCAAGGCGCCAGTTGTGTCAAGCAGTAGAGAATCCGTAAAATCCATTGAAGCTAAAGACTGTATTGAGCCAACCGTCCAATTGTCTGCACCAGATCGCCTTTTCACTATTAGCAATTCAGGAGCCTTGCTTAGACCGTGACCAACCGTTGCGGTGCTATTGTCACCCGAATAACTGACAATGCTAAAACCCGCGCTAGTATTTGCCGAAACGGTACTTGTTATTGATCCATCGCCATTTGATGAACCAGAGCCGTTAGCTTTCCAGTTCCAACTAACAAAGTCATCCCCTGATCTATTCCACCAATCGTCTACACCGCTTACAGTAAACCCACTACTACCAATAGTCATAGCTCCACCTGATGCGTTGTCTGCTTCTGCGGCATTGCTATGTGAAAATAAAGTTTGCCCTGCCCCTCGTAAAATATCAACCAATACAGGGTCACCAGCCCTATCTCTATTTTTCACCCAACACAAATCCGGTTGCAAACCAGTTGTAATTGTTTGACTGCTTCCAGAACCAGAATACAAGACCGCATTGAAATGTTCTAAAGGAATAACAGTAGGATCATCGAGGTTTTGCGAGCAAAGGGCTTTAAAGCCGGACGGTACAGAATATTTGAAGTTGCCGTAACTTCCATCAGAATTACCACCAGCGGTTACGTTGCCAGCGAAAGTGCCGTCTTGTCCAAAATTAGCAAGGAACACATAAGAGCTTGCGTCATAATCACCAAAGCATGGGAAATATTCCCCCGTACTTGTAGAACTGGCAGCCGTAATTGAATAGCCATTTGAATTACCAGCAGGATTTCCAGAATTAACCCATGTTCCGTTTTTTGCCCAATAAATCTTATTATTAGTTAAGTCCACGGCAATTGAAATAATGTCTCCATTCGTGTATTCAACAGCCGTTCCATAGGATTGTTGCGCATTATTCGCATAAACTCCATAACTGCTATCCCCGTAATACGCATAACCATCCGCAGACTTGCCGGGATTGTCTTTAGCGGTTGGGGAGATACTTCCAGGTTGTTGTGAGCGAATCCCAAGTAAGCCACCTGTCCCACCACTTTTTTGATAGACCTCAAAATACCATTTTCCAGAACTCATACCGAATGTTGCCATGTTTGCAGGTTCATGGTTGGTTCCACCCGTAGTAATTTCTAAATTACCCTCCGCAAAAGTCGTTACAAAAGGTTGGTTATTTAAATTATTCATTACTGGAAAATTATTCGTAGGTGTATCAGTCACCTGATCGCTGGCTGCAAGATTTGTTGGAGTGAAATGGTTGCCTTCTCCACTTGCATCAGTACCAAGGCCATTTGCGGAAGGGGTTCCAGTACCGAACTCGATTTCTGTTTGATTCCCAGTATGGGAACCATTACCACTCACCCCAATAAGTTGATAATAGGTGTATGCTGTCGTATTACTATTAAGTTGAGTTCCGACAGAGGTGTTCCACCCACTACTTAAATTTAATGCAAAGGAGGAACCTATGTCTGTCCAATCGCTTGCATTGTTTGAACCTTGCCATTTCCAAGTTCCATGATTGGCAGTACTATCTGTATACCATTTTGCACCTGTCAGCGTTTGCCCTGACCCCCATTGGAACCTGATATAATGACCTGCAACAGCAACGCCATTTTCAAAGCCAAAACGATTTCCCGTAGCCGTTAAGCTTCCATTCACAAAATAGGAATCTACTGCCCCACTTGAAGAATACAAACCATCCCCAGCAGACATATTTGTAGAAACAGTGATGTCGGATGTCCTGTCTCCGCTGGAATAAGCAATGCCAGCATTTTTGAAATCTAGGTAGAACCCATTTGTACCGTGACTGCCCGTGTATTCAATCGGCTTCCACTCTTCGTAATCTCCTGTTTCACCGAATGAGGACGGGGTAAGGGCTGTACCATCAATCAAATGAAATTCGGCAATATAACCGTCAAAATAATTTCCACCCGATTTTCCTCCAATAGTATGGGCTACCGTATTATTGACATCTGAATCGGCATTTTGAGATGGTTGTGAGTCAGAATCCCAAACTGTTATTTGAGAACCATTAAGGTAATGCTTTACTCGATTAGAAGCAGAACCTTGAGTAGTATCAACAGCTATAATCAAGTGATACCAATTACTAATATCTCTCAAAACCTGCGTAGCTGTATGGTAACCACTCCCATACCCTTGACTGCCAAGCTTTTCCGAGGACGTTAAAATATATATATCTCCATTTCCATCAGCATCAAATGGGTACATATGCGCCCCAGCAGTAACGCCCCTCTTAAACCAAAAACTAATGGTGTATGTTCTGCGATTGCCTGCCCCACTTGGAGTTCTGCTTAATTTGCTTGAACTTGCCGAATCAAACCGACAGGAGTAATCTATCGTATAAGCATCCTCCCCACCCGATGCACCTATGATGGTATTTTCGTTTAATACACCCATTTATGATAAGTCCAAAGAAGCTACAGCGTGAATAGAGCCAGTGGTACGAACCACATAATCGATGCGATCTATTTTGCTGGCGGTTGTTGTTAATGTGGGAGCCGTACCCCCTACGAAATCCCAATAAGAGCCGTATGCTAAAGTTCTGCTACCCGTTCCATCTTGCGTTACAAAGATTGAACCAGACTGCCCAGCCGTTAAGTTGGAAGGATTAGCTAGAGTGCGGTTGCCAGCAAGAGTCACGCTAAAATTATTGGAGTCAGCAAAGTCTGGCGTAATGGTTGCTCCATCCGTTAAAGCGGTAATTTCTCCACGTTGACCTTTAGTCCAATTATTTGCTGTATCTAAAGAAGCATCACCAGCAGCAGCCCATGTCAAACCTCCAGCATTTCCTGATTGTTTTGATAAAAAGTTTCCGTTACTGCCAGAATTTGAAATGTGTAAATTATCTTCATCTACACTCTCACTAGACATATGTTCCAAATCAACTGACCCTGCTGCATAATGTTCGCTGTCCACAGCATTATCAGCTATATGAGCATTATCTATACTACCATCTACATAGTGTTCTGAATCTATAGAATCATCAGCTATACTAGAACCTGAAACAGCATCTGCTCCTACATCTCCTGCGCCTACTATACCAGAACCTCTACCAAGATTTTTACTAACTATTCCACTCATAGTTTATATTCCTTCTAATTTATAATGTCTGATCTAAATAACTAACACAAACATCAATATCTGATGAACTACCAGTAATAATAGATAAATGATCTGATGCTTCCATTACAAATTTACTTGTATGTTCAAAAGTTGTTTTAGCTGCAAGAGCTTGATCAAAATAGATATAAGTATCTGATCCTCCTCCACCGTCATCAATCAATAGTTTAAATGTTTCTGCTGCATTTCCAGTTTCACATATAGTTACACTTAAAACTGTATAAGTATGACCAGATGCTACTGTAAGTAACGCTTGAACAGAAGAAGCATCACCCCTGAATGTTGCTAATTTTAAAACTTCACTTGCCATAACTGTCTCCTAAAATCCCATGACTAATGCTTTGCCTGTACTTGTCGTATAAGAAGTCCAAGTTCCACCTATAGTTGGACTATTTATAGTAGGGCTGGTTAATGTTTTATTTGTTAATGTTTGAGTAGCATCCGTACCAACTATTGTAGTACTAGCATCAGGTACAGTTAAAGTACGAGTATTACCTGAAGATACCCCACTTACTTCAAAAGCTAATTGCTTAGTATTGTCACCATTATCTTGTATTCTAAAGTCATCATCTTGAACATCAGTTACAGCTCCAGATACAATACCATTTATTTGAGTTTGAATATTAGAAGAGACTCCATTTAAATATCCAAATTCAGTATTACTAATGGTTCCATTATGTATCTTAGCAGCATCTATAGCAGCACTACCATTTACATCAGCATTAACGATAACTCCTGAACCTATAGCTGTAACACCAGAACTATTAATAGTTATATCTCCTGACACAGCTACATTGTCAAAATCAGTACCATCAGCTACCAATATGTGACCATTAGTGGCAGCATAAGAATCACCAAATAACGCAATCTTAGCTCCGGTAATAGCATCATCAGCTATTTTAGCTGTAGTAACATTTGCATCTGCAATATGAGCCGTATCTACAGAACCATCTGTATAGTGCTCAGAATCAATAGCATCGTCAGCTATCTTAGCACTAGTAATAGCATCATTAGCTATCATAGCAGTTTCTACAGCTGTATTAGCTATAGTTACAGCTCCTGCTTGACTAATAGTTGCATCACCAGACATAGCTACATTAGTAAACGTAGTGCCATTACCTACCAATATATGAGTTGAGGTAGCCACAGCTGCATCATCTAGCAACGTAAGCTCATCTAAGGACTCCTGAGCCATATAAAAGGCTTGCTTACTGTCTAAATCAAGGTCAGTTTCAGTTAAGTTACTGCCATCTACATAGTCAACTAAGCGTGTATCCCTAGATGTACTACGGGCTATTAGTACAATCTCTGAGCCACTTAAAGTAGGACTTGCAATAGTAATTTGACTATCGTTATTCCAAGTAAATGTAGCAGCTGACCCATCTACTTCTACACTTACATGAGATTGACTGATAAATGGGAAGGTTACAGCAAAAGATTGTGTACTACCATCAGCTGTATATTGTACTTTTGAGTTAGCCATTATGGTTGTCCCTGTTTAAAAATATTTTGTATATTGTTACCAATTACATTACCTGTTTTTCTTTTAAACTTATCTTCCGAATCAGCTAAAGCAAATTCATTAATTCTTTCAAACTTAGATAAAGTTGCATTAGTAGCTTCTTTTTTGTGATTTTGTAAATTAAATTCTATTTCTTGTTTTTGTTCAGCTTCAGATAACTTATTGAATTCTTTTGTTTGAAAGCTAGAACTATATTCTTTATTTAAAGAAGTATAGATTTTTGCCCAATATTTTCTTTCTTCAGTTGAAAGTTCAACTCCTTTTAAACTACGAATATTTTTAGGTCTATCAGCTTCAATATTAAGTTCAACTACTTTAAGTTTTAAAGGATCAGTTGTTTTTTTAGATTTTGGAAAAGGATTAAAGGTTTGTTGTATAATATTTCTAGTTGTAGTTAAACCTTTATTTAATAATCTAGAAGGAGTAAAATGTAAATCTTCACTAATACTTCCAGGATATACTGTAGGTTCTCCAACTAAATCGGGTTCAAAATCATCAGGATCAGACCAAAAAGGTAAATGTTTATCAAAGGTTTCTTTCCAAAACATATCCCATTCTTGATTCATTTCTTTAAAAACAATCTCAGATAACTTATCTCCTTCTTCTATAACACTTGGATCACCTTGTTTAAAAGGCTTATTAGCATTAATACCTTTTAAAATACCAGCTCTTAAAGAACTATAAGGAGTTAAAAGTTTATTAGGAGTTAAATTACCAAATACTCTATTAATATCTCCTTGATCTCCGTCTATAGCATTTGTTAATATAGAAGCAGTATGTAAATAATGTTTATCTGTTAATAATCTTACAGTACCTAAAGTTACTTGTAATACTGCATCAGTATAAGCATCCATAATGTCTCTATCAAATTTAGTTCTGTTTGCTTCACCAGTAATATCTATTAAAGATTTAGCAAAAATAGCTAAATTAGCACCATTAGCTATAGACATACCTAAAGGATCAAGTCGATCATAAGGTCTATAACCTAACCCTGGAACCCAAATATGATAGGGTTTCATTCCTGCTTCATTATAAGCATCTCTAAGTTTATAGTTGTTTGGAGGAGCACCTGTAGATAAACCATTCCAAGCAGTCATCATACCAGTAGCAGTAAGAATATTTCCTGTAGCAAGTTTAGCTTCCGCTAATTGTCTTATTGTAGCATCACTTGATTGAAGCTCATCCATAAGTGGCGTAGCTCGTCTCATAATAGCAGTACGTTCAGCTCCATATTTAATTAAATTAACAGGAGTTTGAAAGAAAGGAAACATTACTCTTAAAAATCCAGTAGGATCAGCTTCTATCATATTTTTAAAACTACCTGAAACTCCTGAAGTTGGAATAATTTTTCCATTTCTATCTAATTGTACTGATTTTGTAAGATCATTAGTAAAGGTTTGAACTCTAGCAAAACCTGTAGCTTCTTGAATAATATCATCAGGCAAGCCCCCAACTTCATGGAATTTATTATAATTTTCTAAAACTAAAATTCTTTCTTCATCAGTTTTCGGAAGTCTACCTAATTTTTCAACTACATCATCATGGGCTTTTCTAAAAGTTAAAGCATTAACTTGTCCTCTATAATTAATTGCTTTAAAAACTTCATCAGCAGACATTAAAATTCTACCAGGAAAATTAACACGAGAGCCAATCCAATCCATAACTTTACCCCAAAAACCTGATAAACCCCAAGCTTCTTTAGATAATGCTCTTTGAAAAGGTCTAGACATATCAGTTTTAATAGAAAAATCACTTGGCCCAGCTTTATAAGCTTGTCTAAAGATTTTTATAGCATCTTTAGTTAGTGCTTCCATCATTCCTGACATTAAGTAATAAGCTTCTTTTAATTGAATTCCATTTTTATCAGTATTTCTAAAACCTGCCCATGCTCTTTCAAAAATAGAAGTAGCTATAGCAGAGCTGTTTCCTGCAATATTAATTAATTGTGTTGTTGGCCTAGATAATAAACCATTAATATAAACTTCTAAAACTGCATCTCTAGTCTTTGCTCTTAAAGATTTTTCTCCAAAAGCTAACATAGTTTGTATTTGTGTTTCATTAGCTCTGCCTACTTGAAAAGCTTTTTTAGCTACTCCTTTTTCTATTTTAACTCTTTCTTCTTTTCTAGATGTATCTTTAGGAGTTTTTGATCTTTGTGCTCTAACTTTATCAGGGTCAGTATCTCCTTTTCTAACTGCTTTAGAATTATAGGCTGTTTTATCTATAAGTTTTCTAGCCTTCTGTGCTTTTTTCAGACCAACTTTACCCGAATCAATCATTCTATTTAGAATGTCTGCTTTCCATAAAGCAGTTTGTTCATCTTTAGTAAGTTGTTTAGATACATTTTTAAATTCAGCTAAAAATCTACCACCTGCTGTACTTAGATTAGCAGCAGCATTAACAGACTCAACCATATCAAGTTGAGACATATTATAATTAAATTTAGCTACAACATCATCTGGATTTTTTAAATAAATATCTAAATGTTTAAGATGATTTTGAGTAGCATTAACAGTCATTAGTTTAGATGCAACAATATATCCTCTATCATAATCAACTTCTTTGGCAGCTTGTTGAACAGTTTTAGCATTTATTTTTCCTAGTATATTAAGAGCTTGATCAGCATAATCTTTCATTGGTGTATTTCTATCCAATTTTTTATGGATAATTTTACCAATAGCATGAATAGTTGCTTTTAGTTGTTCAGAAGTTTCTATTTTATTTAAGTTAATTGGAAGTTTAGGATCAGTAATATCTACTGTTCTTCCTTCTAAAGCATCTGTAGCAACTTTAAGCAAAGCTTTTTCTTCTTCAGGAGTAACTTTATATTGAGGATTTTTAATATCTCTTTCAGGAGAAGGAGTCGAATGATACTCATTACCTTCTTTGGCAACTCTACTTAAAGCTTCTCCTGCTGTTTCTGGTTCTAAAAAATTTTCAGCTCTTAAATCATCTTCTGGTAGTTTATTTGCAAATTCTTTTAATTTTTCTGGATCAGAAACTTTACCTTCTTCCATTCTTTTAATTAAATTTTCAGCATATTCTTTTGAAGCTGTATCAAGTTCTTTTTTAGCTCCTTTAATTAAAGCACCTGTTTTACTTAAAATACTAAAAAATCCTGAAAATACCGAACCTGCTATAAGTCCTACAGCAGCACTTCTCCCTCTATTTACCCAATCAGGATCATTAGGGTCTTGAGCTAATACATCTCTTAAAACCATAGCAGTTTTAGAATCGTTAGCTATGATACCAAAAGAAATTTTTTCAAAAAACCCTGTGTCTAAACCTGCATTAATAGCATTAGGATCATTAGGAGAAAACATGGCATAATCTATAGGAATACTACCTACGGCTCCATCTACAAAAACTTTGGCTTTAGGTGAAGTTTTTAATAATCCTAAAGATTTTGTTAATTTTTCAGCTCCCTGTAAAAACCCTGGAATTCTAGGGATTACTGTAGCTCCACCTATAGCTACTTTAGGTAGTCCTGCGAATGGCATACCAAACTGAAGAACAGTTGAACCTGCTGATTCCCATAAATTTCTAGGATTTAAACCTATTTCTTCAGGTGTAGCTAAAAGAGTTTCTTTACCTAACTGAACATCTATACCGTAGTACTTTTTTAAACTATTTGAAATACCAAGAAATTTATCTGTTTCATTAATTAAATCAGTACCTCCTATAGAAGCAGTCCTACCAATAGCACTAAGAAAAGGGATATCACCAAAATAGTTAGTATCTTGAACAGCTGCTTCACTACGTCCAGCTTGAGCTACCTCAGCAGACTCTAACTGTTTATCTTGTATTCCTTCAGAAGTTTCAGGATATGACTCCGCAGCAGCCACATTTTCTGAAAAGCTTGATTCCTCATCTACTTCTATTTCTTCAGTATAAGGATTAACAAACTTATAGTCATCTTCAGGATTAACTTGATCTACCATAAATTATTTTACCTTTTTATCTTTTTTATTTCCAAGTTGTTTTACATATTTTTTAATTTGATCTATAGGGCCAAGATTAATCTCAATCTTTTGTCTGTTCTTAGGAGTAACACTAAATATTCCAGCTTCACCTTCTCCAGGATCATCTTCATCAGAAAACATGGAATTGAAATCATGCCAAAAGCTTTCATCGTGTGTGCCTTTAGGTATTTTTGGAAAATTAAATTCATCTCCAACAATCATTAAATTTCCATTTCTAACTACTACTCCTGCTGATTCTCCAATAGTAAAAGCTGCTGCCATTCCAGGATCAAAAAATGATGATACTGCTTTAAGTGCCTGTCCAACATAACTCATTTTACTTCTTTCATTCCCATAAACTAACTTCCAAGCATCACCATAATCTCGATAACTAGTTGATCTTTTATTAATAAGAGCTTTATAAGCTGCTACTCTTACTGAATTAAGGACATCAGGAGCAAATGCTTTTTCTGTAATAGTCTTTTTTAAGTAATCAGGGACAGGTAAACCAGCTCGTTCTATTTGTGATGCTATCATCTGTCTAAGGGCAGCATCCGCATGAGAACCATAAACAGGAATAAGATTTTCTTTAAAGAACTTAGGTACATCATCAGGAACTTGTGGAGGCTTAACATCCTTAATATTCATAGAAAATTTCCCCACGTTTATTACTTGACCAGCTCTGATTTTATTTACATTCTTTATATTATTAAGTTTTTGTAATTCTTTTACAGTCATACCATTATCTTTAGCTATTTTAGATAAAGTATCCCCTTGTTTAATCTTATATATTGTAGGAGAAGTGCCTTTAGTATTACCTATCATTTGTAATTTACTAGCTTCAGCTTCATTTGCTCCAAACATTTGTTGTAATGAAGATACTTTTAAATTAGGACTATCTTTTAAATTATCTTGAGATTGAATAGCTTCTTTTATTGCTTCATCTATTAAACTATCAGAATAATTATGATTTGGGGCTTCAAATTTTAATAGCCCTTTAGTTATTTGTTTAATAGTTTTAAAATTATCCATAGAAACTTCTAACTTGTCAGTTGGTTTTAACTTAGATAATTTAGAAACTAAATCAATTATTGTTGAAGTTGGGTTGTTATCTTTTTTAGGTGATATTTTTTCAATAGTTTGTTTTAAAGTTAATCCTCTTTTAAATTTAGATAAGAAGTTTGAAACACCTAAACGTATTCCATTCTTAGGAGTATCAGCAGAAACAAATCTATTACTTGTGCCTTTAACTTCCCCCTGCCATTTATAGTTATTACGTTTTTCTACATTTAAGGGATTGTTTTCTTTAATATTATCAAAAGAACTTTCAGCAGCAGACGTTTTAAATACACTTTTTGTCAAATCTGATATAGCATCAAATATTGTTTTATCACTTTGAAACTCAGCTTTATCTTGAAGCTCTCTTAACTTAACTTTTTCAGAAGGTGGTTTATCTGGAAAAGCCTTATCAAAAGCAGCAGTCCTTTCTTGTGCTTGATTAAGCTGAGTTTTAATTACAGGAACAGATTCAATCCCCCTAGATACATCAGTTGGAACATCACCAGGAATACCAGTATCTTTTTCATCTTTTAAATCCTCTCCTAATTGTTTATCAAATAAATCACTACCTGAAAGACTTGAAATAGGTTTTGGAGTTTCTACTTTAGTCTGAGTATCTTTAGATTTTACATCCTCTTTTAATTGTGTATCAACTAATTTACTCTGATCTATAAATACTTTAGTAGGAGGAACATGAACAGAAACATTAAAATCATCTGGAACATCAGGTTTTAGTTCAATAATAGTTCCTTTATCTTTATTTATCGCTTCTGGTGTAGTATCTTCTTTTAATTGCTCATCAAATAGTTGAGTCTCAGTTGGAGCAAAGTTTCTAGAATCTTTAACTTTTTTAGTTGGAATCTTTGTTATTGGTGTGTCGCTTTGATGAATATTAAATCTTCTTAAAAATTCATATTTAAGTTTATTTAACTCTCTTCTAGCAGTAGAAGGCTTTGCATACTTTTCATCAAAAATAATTCTTTCAGCTGCATCGTGATATTCATTTACTATTGCATCAATAATACTAGTAGCTTTTGGGGAAAATCCTGTGGGTCTGCCTGTTAAAGTATTAAATTTTATCCTTTCAGATTTCCCTAAAACATAAGTTTCCCCACCAAAGTTAACTGGTGTTTTACTAGCTATAGCACTTTCGACTATATCCCGAATAGACTCAACTTCTGCAATCATCTGTTTATTGTTTTCAGAAACTTTACCTACAGAAAAAGCTGTTATAGCTTTTTGAACTTCTACTAGTTGTGCTTGATTTAATTTTTTAAATCTTGGATCATTTTCAAAGTCCAACATACTTAAATGGCCTTTATGAGCTTCTAAAACCATACGAGACGTTAATTGTGCATCACCATCTTTTTTATCTGCTGAAATTAAAGTATTTGCAAAGTTAACTACAGACTGAAGTTTAGTACCTGTTATATGAGGAAATTGCTTTCTTATTGCCGTAGTCATTTTACTTAAATCACGATGTCCTTCAATGTTACTAATTTCTTGGATTACCCAATTTTGAGCATTGATGTGAGCTAAATTTTCTCTCCTTGTTTGAATTTCATTTTCAAGTGTTGTTTGGGCTTTTTGTTGAGAAATAAAATTAGAACGAGCTGTTACATATAATGATCTAGCATTTTTTGCTAATGAAGGAATAATATTTATTGCAGGTTTACCTTTTTTACCAGATTCCTTAAAATATTCTAAATATTCAGGATGAGGATTATCTGGATCAGTAGCTAATAAACCTATTTGTTGAATAATTGATTCATCTATTTCATCTTCTGTTAAATGAGGATTAGCTATAGTTATTTGTTTTTTTAAATCTTCATGCCATTCTCTAGTAAATAAGGCAGAGCTTTTAATATGATTTTCTGGTGTCCATTCTAACATTTCTTTAATCGTTTTTTTTCTTATTTGATTAAAGTTAGTTTTTCTATCTAAAATACTTTCTTGAATAAATTTTGCAGTTTCATTCTTTTTTAAACTTTTAATATCTTTAGCTGCTAATGTAGCAAATTCGGCTTTAAATGTATTTGTTCTGTCTTCAGTATATCCTAAAATAGCTTCCTGTTGTGCAGGATTAAATTGAGCTTGATCAAAAAATACTCTTTTAGCTCCATCAATATATGCTTCATAAGCTGCTTGTTTTGAGTTATGATCTGGATAATTTTCATCATCAGTTAATAAACCATTTCCATAAACTTCAGCATCATCAGATAATAATCTAAAAAATTGTTGGGTACTTCTAGTAGCCACTAAACTATTAAAAGCCAATTCAGCTTCAGGAGCTAATGATCCAGGCATTTCTTCATTTAAAGCAAAAGCTGTTCTAGCAGTTATAATATCATTTTGAATTCGTCTAGCATCTGAAGCTTTTCCAAATTCTTTTAACGATGTTGATAAACTAGCTAAACCACTTTGTAGTTGTTTTGTTTTTAAAGAAGGGTCTAGTATACCCTCTCCTGAAACATTTGGCACTCGCCCTAATTTTGTTTCTAAAGCTGGCCTATTAACACCTCGTATTAATTGTTCCATTTAACCTGTACCGAAAGAAGGGGTTTGTTCCCCTGTTTTTGGATCAGTTTTAAAACCTAAGTCTTTAACTGCACTTTGAATAATACCTAGCTGAGATAAATTTAAACCTGTACGAGTAGGCATTTCAAGAAAATTAGCTGATTTATTTGCTGCTATAGTTGATCTAAGTAAACCTTCAGCTTCTACGCCTAAACGTCTAGCTCTAACTCCATAATTAAAACTTCTAACTCGTCTTGCTTCTGCTCCAAATCTAGCAATATTATTAATTTGTAGATTTAATGATTGACTATCAAGTGAACCAGACGATGCAGCTTTAGCTAAAGCAGTTGCTTTTGCAGCTCTTGTTTGTCTTGAAATAATGTGTTTATCAAAACCAAAAGCTTTCATTTCTAAGGCTAATTCTTGCCCTATTAATTGTTGATTTCGACTAAGAGTTTCTAATCTAGTATTTCTATCATTAATAACTTTTTGATTTTGTCTAATAGCAGTAAGAACATCTGCATTGTAAGATTCAGCATCTTTTAAACCATCAAGTGCAAATCCTGCTAAAGAAACATAATTTCCAAAAGTAAACATTATGCTAACCTACAAAATTCATAGAACTTCACGTTATTAATAACCTTTTCTCCAAGTATCTTAAAGCCACACCATTTGATCCACTTAAGGTGTACTTCATTTCTTGAGTCAATAATATTACAGAGGTGTGGATATACGCTATTCATACCTTCTACCTCTGATCTTGATTGTTTAAGGAAAGCAGTCTTGATCTTAACAAGACCATCAGTACCTAGCATCCACACTTGACCACACTTAGCTGACAACGGGACTACACCATAGATACCTACTACTCTACCTCTATTGTCTATAATAGAACGGCAGATAGTACTATTGCCATATCCTAAAGCTAAGGCTTGATCTACTTTATGTCCTAATGCCTCAACCTCACGTCTATCTTCATATCTAAGATGTAATGAAAGATAAGTTAAATCATCTAACTGTGATTCTCTATGGTAAGGCTTCATGTTATCTCCTGCTTACTGTCCTCACTACATAGTTACCTTCCCAATCTGCACCCGTAAGAGCAAGTGGTAGGTATGAGTTAGACACAACTTCTAATTTTAAACTTTTAGCATCAGCTAATATTAACTTTTTAAAGTTACCAGTTTCAAATGGTATAGTACCTATGGTATTCAAAGCTGACCCTAGTATTCTACCAGTAAACTTATGGGTAAATGCGTCTCTACCAGGAGCTGTTACTTTAAATTCAAAGTAACCAGTTTTAAAATAGTTAATATTAAACTTACGAATTTTTAATACACCACCAGATAAAGAACTAAGTCTACCTTGTACTTCTGTCTTAATAGTAGGCTCAGTAAACTCATATAAGAACTGATATTCCTTACCTACAAAAGCAGGAGCATCTGAATAATCTCCAGTAGCAGTTACTGTAGTAGAAGTAGTTTGAGTTAATCCTTGTACTTGTGCTCCTTCTCTACCTTCCCAAGCTGGCCCTAAGACTACTCTAAAGGTTGATCCAAAGTCATCTGGATAAGGCAAAGTCCAACTAGTAGTATCAGCACCAGAATTATATACTCCAGTAAGTTCTACAGACCTATCTAATAGTACCTTAAAACTTAATTGAGTTGAACTCTCAGTTAAGTCTGTAAGGTTGGCATCTTGTAAAGACATCTTGTCTAGATAAGTACCATCAGGTCTAACAATAACAAAGTAAGCTATATGATCCATTACGGTCATACCTATTACTTTTTCTTCATCTTTAAACTTCCACTTAGACCAAGAGCTTAGTTTCTTCTGTCCTTGTTGAAAAAGAAACTTATATAAAAATACTTCATTTAAATTCTCATCAGACAATATAAACATAAAGTCATCGTGAGGTACAATCTCAAAGCCTTTACCTTTAATATAACTAGGTACATGAGACGTAATATTTTCTGCTGTTTCTTCTTGTAAATCTTCTACTATACCAAATTCTCTTAGTACAGAAAAGCCATCATTCTCATCAGAGAAGTAGACCTTTCTACCGTTAACTACAGGTTGTACTAGTTTGTCATGTTCATACTCAGTAAGTAAAGAGAGCTTGGCATTAGTAGGAGTAAGACCACCAGCTGCAAACTCAGTTAACTTAAACTGCCCAAAGTCACTAAAGATTACTAGGTCTTCATTAAATGGTACAGCATTATGTAGAATACTAACTTTATTAGTAGGGGCTGCCAGATCAATCATGTCTGTATCTAATAGATCAGTAGCAGTAGTAGCATAGAAGTTGAAATGCTCACCTAACTCAGACAATATAATGTTTTCATTTGCTAAAAACCCTAGTCTGTTCTTGTGGAAGAACATATCATTAAGGGTCTCACCTACAAAAGTAGGATCAGGAGCTGTTACTTCATCTCCTGCTAGTCTCTCTGTCCATGTAATAGTAGATAAAGAGAATACAGTTTCACCATAGTCAGCACTAAAAGCATCATCCCAAGGGTCTTCTGAAGTTCTAACCAACTGTAGAGGCATGGTAGTACCATCTAAGCTATTAGCTAATCCTGGTGCTACAGTCTCTACCCACTCACCTACGTCTTCATCAGCTTGGTTATTATGTTTAATCCAGTAATCATCAGTACCGGAGCTAGGGTCTCCTGTAATCTTAATAGTAAAACCATCTTTAGTTCTAGCAGGAAGGTCTGTAAAATCTACTACACTATCTTTAATAGCTATCATGTTAGCTTCAGGAGCCTCTGCATGAAGCGTAAAGTCTGCCCCATCTGATCTAGTTACATGAACATTACTACTACCAAATTTAGTAATAGTAAATCCAGCTACACTACTCATGGCTGTAGCCACATTTGTAACTAAAGTATCAGCATCATTAGAATTACTAATAGAACCTACTGAGACTCCATTTAAGAAGACTTTAAAAGTTGGAGATGTACTGGCTTGCTTTACAAAAACAATGCCTTCAGGGTCTCTTGAGGAGCTTACAGTAGAACTCTTAGCTACTGTTTTATTCTTGTTTAATACAAAAGTATAATCAGCTACCGTGAATAACCTTAGGTTATCTCTTGCATCATTGGTAGTAATATATGTAAGTGCATCTCCTGTATCACCACTTATACTCTGTGAGTTACCACTTAAATCTGTTAGTTCTATTTGTGTACCAGTAAAATCACTAGAAAATGCAGTATCAAATTGGTCTGAAGCTAGTACTAGTACAAACCTTTCGGTATCACTTCTGTCTATAAAATGTACTTTAGCATCTGTATCTGTCTTGTTGGTTATCTTAGCAACGTGTTCTAATGGAGGTCTTTTCTTAAGACCTTCAGCAATAGTAATCATGCCATTCTCTTGTAGCTCACATTGAGAAGCAAGTCTTAAACTAGGTGGTTGCTGAGAAACTCCATTTATTAGATTGCTTATTTGCTCTGTAATTAAGGGCATCTACCATAATTTCCGGTGAAGCTGAGTTGTATTTAACATATCTAATGTCCCATAAGC
>VTLG01013094.1_pt1 | contig 25528 bp, 34 predicted proteins | sample 4694571 | NCBI WGS metagenome assembly VTLG01 (sample SAMN12604809, study PRJNA352737) | marine metagenome | biome: ENVO:00000447; feature: ENVO:00000209|ENVO:00000569|ENVO:01000036; material: ENVO:00002151; isolation source: viral sequences binned using virsorter ...
TAGGGTTTAACCATCCACCACCGCCGTCTCCTTCCTTTAGGAGTCCGACCATCTTCTTCATATATCCTAAAACATTACCTAGTGCACCATTAACATCACTATCCTGAGATGCTTCTCCTAAATCTGCAGCTTCTCCACCTTTTGCCATTTCTGGGACAACTATAATACCACCCTCTGCCTTTGGCTCAACACCATAATTAGCAAGTTTCTCAGCTCGACTCATGTTGTAGTAAGCAACATATTCATCTGTAGAGACTTCTTTATCGTTAATATATGCCTTACCAGTATCCATGTCGAATCGACCCGATACTTGTTTCTTAGTAGTAGTCTTTACCTCTTTTGCTTGTTTCTTAGCTACTTCCTTTTTCGGAGCCTTATCTTTATCAGATCCACCTGCAAAGAAACCTAATACAAAAGTCAATGCTTTCATCAATCCAATCAAAGGTGCAAATGCTACTGTGCCAAAGAATGCACCAACTTTCTTGATAGTCGGCATTGCTGGCTCAATAAAATCTAATACCGCACTAAATGCACCACCAAGTGCCTTAAAGAAGTCTCCTGCTGCCTCTTGTATGGGTGTAAAAACTGCTGAGAATACTTCACCAATTTGTGCGAAGAATTGTTTGAAAGGTCCGATGATAGGCTCCATTGCTTTAGCAATACCTCCACCTGCTGCTCCACCAACAAATGCACCTGCTGCCTGAGCTAACATACCTGCACCAGGTATTCCAGTCGCTGCTCCAATAGCACCACCTATCTGTGATCCTACTCCTGCTCCAACACCAGTACCTATTGCCTCTGCCTGATCCATACCTGCTAGACGAGCCGTTGCATACGCTGCACCACCAAAGGCACTACCACGCAACAGATTACCACCTAGAGTTGTCCCTGCAAATTTCTTAAGTCTACCACCTATTTTACCCGCTTTCATTAGGTTTTTCACCATGCCAAATAGCATGCCTACTACTGCCTTAATACCTTTGAGTGCTGCTAATGGATTTGAGAGTATAGCAAACCCTGCAAACAAAGGTGCTAATGATAAAGCAAATTGCATCACCCCGAAGAATCCTTTTAGACTCAATGGATTCTCTAAAAACTTTATAAGACCACTTGCTGCAGATCCTCCAAGGAAACTAATTACACCAAATGCCCACTTACCTATTTGATATAGACCCATTGCCAGTCGTTTGACTTTTTCTGGATTCTTCATTAAGAAGTCAAATATTGCAAACTTAACTATACCTGAGAATAACCACTCAGCAATCTTAGCGAATGTCTGAAAGAATCCTCCAAACATTGCTTTAGTTACTGCACCAAGTCTCTCAACAAATCTATTAGATGTTTTCTTTACATCTGCAGCTTCGTCTCTCTTTTCTCTTTGCTCTACTTTCTTCTTTGTTACTACCTCTCTATTTCTTTCACGTTTTTCGTCTTCATCTTTTCTTTTTCTATATCTCTCAGTTATACCTCTTTCTGATATCTGGAAATCTACTATCTCTTTCATAGTGCCTGCCATCTTATTAGCAACTATTGAAAGAGAGTTTACAGTGGCACCAAGACTATTGACGGCACTTAGATTTACCTTCAATCCCTCATTCATATCCTTGGTTTCTTTACTCGCACTCTTATCCACTCCCTTGAAAGATACCATCTTATAAAGGGCAGGTTTCTTAATAGTGGTCTTAGGTTTATCCATTACTTATGAATAGCTGGATGTAAAGGAGTAAAGATTTGTACAGGATTTTGTCCACCACCTTGTCCTCCACTATTTATTGGGACTGGGACAGAGACTGGGACTATGTTACCTGCCATGGCAACACCACTTTCTAAATCTTTTTGTTGTTGTGCACTTGTTTTTATTTTATCACTGTAATCTGTGCTATTACCTGCTGTTGGAGGAGGTGTAAGATGAGGTTGAATCAGATCAATACCCTCTTGAAGCACATTCTTTGCCATTGATGCTAAGGTGTTAAGTAAATTTCCTTTTTTTGCTTGTGGTTTCGCAGCTTCTTTCGTCTCTACCTCTGAATCTGACTCCTCTTTTGACCCTTTCGCTGCAGGATCAGGGATAGATGTTGGTTTAGGACTAGATTCTGGTAAATCAACTTGATCTGCAAATGCTTTTTTCAATGCGTCATAGAATTTAGTGCTCTTTGTGCCAAATCCATCTTCAGATACCTCACCTGACTGTAACCATTTCAATGCAGCATTCCACCCTGTGTTGTGTGCATAACCCAAGATTGCCATCTGATCTAACTTAGATCTTTCCATAAACTCTTTGGATGGAGCTAAGTATGACATATTTGCAGCAGTATATCCTGCAAGTAGATTCTCCTGCAATTCCTTATTCCTTCTGAATATTATTCTCATTGGAAGACTATGACCAGGATCTTGGATACCAAACATTCTTGCACCATCAGTCTTTGCCATGGCACCCATTTGATATCTACCATCATATTTTCCTTCACTGCCACCTATTGCAAGATAGTTATCACTAGATTCAATGCCAGCTAGTGTATTTCTATAAGTATCCCATACACTTGAATCTACACCTAACTTTGATTTTACAAAGTCATATGGGACTTTTACATCACCACCTAAATCTTTCTCTTCTGTTGGTACATCATTTCTTTCTAGTTTTGCTACTGCTTTTTTAAGGACAGCTATCATACCTGTTGCAAAGAAAACTAATGACTTTCTAAGAGCAAATCTAAATATTCCACCTGCAGCAAACTCTTCTGGTTCTGCTACGTTTGGTTTCTGTATTATGACCTTTGGTTTTATCAACTGTTTGTTATCTACATTTCCTGTGATAACCTCAGCATTGAAGAATTTTCCAAAATATTTTCCACCCTTGTCAAACTGCTCAAGATCTGGTTGTTTCTCTGATCCTTTTGCATTTGCTACCTGATTTATATCTACGTCTCTGCCAGGATCCTTACGTCTTATAACATCCCATGCAAATCCTATAGGATTTAAGGTGAATGCGACAATATTCTTAATTAAATTAAAGGTGAATGACAATACTCTAAAGATTGTCTTCATAGCACCACCCAATACTAGACCCACAAACTTCATGATAGGAGTAATTGCCTTCATGATAGTGCTAACAATATTACCCAATGCCTTAAAGAATGTGCCAAGTAACTCCTTCATTGGCTCAATCACTGGCATGAGTGGTGCTAGGAATATCTCCTTCATCATGCCAAATGCTCGTGCCATAGGCTCAAAGATAGGTTGGACAATAGGTCCTATCTTACTACCAATAAATCCACCTAAAAAATCACCAATAGCAGCACCTATCATAGGTCCGAAAGGTCCTAAGAATGGTAACAATGCACCACCTGCTGCTGCTCCCGCTACACCACCGATTGCTTTACCTACACCTGCTCCTACTGCTGTACCTGCTGCTTCTCCTTCTTGATCCCCTGCAAATGCTCTTGATAAACCACCAACTACAGATGTAGCACCTGCCAACATAGTAGCACCGCCACCAGGTATCCTTCCTTTTATTCCTTTGAATGCATTACTCATACGTCTGGTAGCACCCATTCTCATGCCACTAATCTTTGTGGTTGGTTTGACTCTATTCTCAAATGATTTTATACCGCCAGGTTTCTTCCTAGCAGCTTTACGCATTGTGTTATATTCTTGCTTTGTATAGTAACGACCAGTCTTCTTATCATAATATCCACTCTTTACTCTTTGAGTTGCCTGATTTGCACCTTCCTCAGCTGTCTTAGCGTTTGAAAAAATATCTCGTAGTTTGTTAACATCACCAAATAGTTTCCATGGCATAAGAATGTATTGTGCACTCCTGAGAGCTGCAAGACCAACTAGGAATTGTAAACCACCTGTGAAGAATCTGAATACTCTCTGTATCTTATTTTCACCAGGTACTCCAGTCCCAAACATTCTGACCATGCCATTAAAGAGCTGACCTATACCGAAACTAGCAATTTTATATGTAAATTTTACCAGTGATGCTACTACCTTAAATACTGTTTTTATTGCCTCTCCATTCTTTTGCATCCATGTAAGACCACCAAATACCACAAACGCACCAAACAATGTGCCGAAGAAACCACTAATCCTTGCAAGCATTTTCTTGAAAGGTGTTAGTATTTCTTTAGCTTCTTTCTTTTGTGCTTCTTTCTTTTCTTTAGCAAGTTGGTTTGCTAATTTTGCAGAATCCTCACGTCTCTTACGAAATGCAGCTCTTCTCTCTTGTACCTTTAAACGAGATGCAAGAAGTTTCTTTTCTCTATCTTTTGCTTGCTCATATACCCTATCTTTCTGCGACGTCTCTTGTATAAAACTTTTCTGAAACTCGAGTAGTGTTAATGATGACTCAAATGATTTACCTATACTAGTAGTTGATCTACCAAGTCTGTTCAGGCTCAATCGAAGACCATTCATGTTGCGACCGACATCGGTCGAGGTCTTAAACGCTTTGACTCTTACAAATGAGCGAATTGCTGACATTAGAGATTAACTCGATTCCTGTTATTCTCTGCTGCACGGCGTCTTTCCTCTTCTTGGAGGAAGGCGAGTAACAAATTAACATAAACATCACGCTCCCATGGGATCATATTCTCCAACTCGGTCAAAGAATATTTGTGATGTTGCATCAACGCAAAATTAGTCTTGTATAAGTTTTCAAGACTGTCATGCAACAGGGCTATGCGAAAAAAGCTGCTAAACCCTCAAATGTTATATCATTATCTTTTTTGGTTTTAGGGTTTCGCACAGTCATAGTATATGAAAGTTTTGGAATAGTCTCAAAGAATGTCTGGATCTTAGCGAATTGGTCTGAATTTAGACTTTCTAGAAAATCCACTGCTTCTTTCTTGGTGAAACTATCATAAACTTCATCACCATCGAAAGCTTGAGCAATACATCCTGCTGCTAATTGAAAAACATCATCAATGGTTTGCTCTCCTTCTGTCATATTTTGTTGGACGAAAATGTCAAGTGAAGGATACTTCATAAGGACTCCAACATCATCAGTAAACATGATCTTAGGGTCATGATCCTCAGGCACTTGAAGCTCCACTTTGTCTAGTGGGACTTTAACATCTACTTGTGTGACTTCATCGTCAGGGCAGGTTACCTTAAATTCGCTGACCTCACCGACCGCTTTCGAGCGGATCTTGAGGAAAACGTATTCAATTTCAAATGTCGCAAGTTTCTCAACGTCTTTATCAGAGAGTGAAGTGCAGTTTTTGATAATTGTTTTGACCGCCTTAACCATCTCCTTCTCATTCTTCGATTCCATCGCAAGGTATAGGAGTTTCTCCTCCTTGACGAGGAATGGTCGGTAAGATAATTTCTTACCTGTAAGAGGGATTTTAAGGTCATGCTCAGGTAACGCAAGTTTAGGTAATGGCATAATATACTCAATCTAATTATATTTAGAGACCAATTCCGACAAAATTGTCAAGACTGGAATCTATACTAAGTGATGATAGCACATCATCGTTGTCAACTGGAATAGTGACATCTTTGAGTGCACCTTTAAACATCTTAGCATTATTCGGTGTATCCATACGGTATCTTTCGTAATAGAAAGAGATATCTAATTTGATTAGATCTGTAGGTCCATTATTTAGCGTGATTGCAGACATGTCAAATGGGAATGCCCCATACAGTGTCCAACATGCAGATACACCATTAAATCTACGCAATAATGTCTTCTCGTCTCCTAATACTTTTCTAGTCTGAGATCCAACGTAGTTAGACGCTAATTCCCATTTGATTAGACGCATTGTAGTTGTATATTGATCATACATACCTACTCTATTCTCAGAGTCAGATGCAGTAAAATTCATCCACCTCTCAAAATACTCTCTATGATACATGTCTTTAGGTAGCAAGAATGATACTTGCACTTCACTAAAGGTTGTATCTGTAGCAAACCGTCTCATAGCACCTACGTCCCTTACTGTGCCAACAGTTATTCGTCTACCAGGTATAGACACTGTATCAGCAAAGTAATTCATCATATCAGCATGCTCACGATATCTTGTCATTATCTTATTCTGCTGCTCAACCTCATCTTCAAACTGTAGTCCATTTGCCTCTTTCGCATGAAAAAGACCACCAATGCTTGTCATCACTGGCGGGGGTTGCACTACTACTTGAAAAAGATTAGACCTTGCAGGCTCCTTGTTACCTGTATTGATCTGCTCTCTAAAGTTATTAAATGAATTGGGTTCGTAGTAACTCATACCTTACTCCATATAAAGCTGCTTGGGACTTCAACTTTGACTCCTGCTCGTGTAAACAGAAACTGCTCTAATGGCAGTGGCACATAATCTGTAAAGGATTCCTTAGGTACTAAGTATATATTCGATGCTGCCGACATAAAGTATTTATGGTAGCAGCGGGCAGGATACGTTTGTGCACCTCCTGCCCATGCTTTTCCTATGCCTTGTCTAGCAGATGGACGTAAATAGTGTATATTACCACCACTAAACTGTCCAAACATCATATCTACGTCAGTAACCAGTGTCAAAGGGTGCATATCATACCAATCTACGTCTGTTTGTGCTACATAGTCATAGAATAGTATATCACCTTCAGATGGTGGACGTCCTAGAGGCTCCAAACCACTTCTAACCTGTGATCGATACCAATCCTTTGATTTGGACGATCCTCTTGCCGAGTCTTTGACATCCTTAAATAAACTCATACTTTTAGGTGTTTTTCGGTTAATATCATAAATTCCATATTTCTATCTTTACAGTATTCAACCGCTGCTTTCCATTTTGCTTGGTTGACACCGAAAGTCTTTACTTCAGTTATATAATTTTTTGTTTGCCTTTTTGGTCGTTTTGGTGCCATGCACTGTTTTTCTGGTTTGACTTCGACGATATATTTCTTAATACGCTCGTCTCTAGTCTTCGCTTTTACATAAAAATCAGGGAAATATCGGTGCACACGACGATCAACAGGTGAAATATAGGGTATAACAATCTCTTCACTACCCCACTGTAGGACATTTTCATTCTTATCACACCACACCATAAACTTTCTTTCCCACAAACTCCTATAAATAATATTTGTAGGATCACCTTTATATTTTTTCGGATGTGATGGTCTGTACCTACCCGAGTAACTCATGTCAAATAGACTACTAGTATTTCCAAGATCAAAACCTTACGGTGCAAGTCGCTCTGAGAGTAGAGGCGATGTGTCTCATCATGACGCATACCCTACTGAGGTTGTCGATTACCTAAAATTGGATATATTCGACAGTCAGAGTGGTAACCCCTATAATAATATAGGAGGAGAAACAACCGCGACAGTAGGATCCTCAATTTATTTATACCTTCCACCCAAACTTTCTGAGCAAATTAGTGCTAACTACACTAATCACAAGATGGGTCAGGTAGGTAATGCTGCAGCAAACATTGCTGCTAAAGGAATGGGTGATTCATTCAAAGATGATATAGCAGCTGGTGCTCAAGCTGGAAAAGCACAACTGGGATTTAAAATGGGATCCCAAGCGATAAATGCAATAGTTGGTGCAACAGGAGCACAGTCAAGTCTCTCTGCTAACAGTCTTTCTGCTATAACTCAAAAAAGAGTCTTTAACCCCTACGAAGAGACTACTTTTGAGGGTATGAATTACAGGAAACATAATTTTAACTTTAAATTGGTGCCAAAGAGTGCATCAGACGTAGAAATGATATCTACCATCATAAAGACACTTCGTGTTGCTATGTTGCCTGGCTCAAGTAAAAAAATGTGGTTGACTATACCTGATTACTTCAAAATTAGTATAATCAGATATACTGATGATGGCACAACTGAAAAAATACGAACACCTGACAGACATGGTGGTGTATTGCAAGATTTATACAAATTCCCAACAAAACTCGTGTTGACAGACATGGGTATTGATTATTCACCTGATGGCAACTATGCCTCTCTTAAATCATTCTTTGGACAATCAAATAACTACAGTGACTATGATTTTGGTCCTGTGAGCTATAACTTATCACTTACATTCAGTGAAACTGCACTTCTGGTGAAAAACTTCTACGATCCAGATTATCAGTATACTGAGGATGGTGAATTTGATTGGGCAGACTGGCAAGAAGGTTACGAAGAAGTTAAAACACAAAAATAATGTCTACTTATTTCTCATATCTACCTAATATTAACGTAAGACAGACAGGTTATCGTCAAGATAGCGGGTCTCCATTTGTTAATGCAAAGAATATCTTTAGAAGAGTAAAAATTAGAGATGAGTTAGATGACATTATTTTGGGTTTTGAGAAGTATTACATTCAAAACTCTGAAAGACCAGATCAACTTGCTCAGAAGTTTTATGGCGATACCAAGTATGATTGGGTTATTTTGCTATGTAACGAAATAACCAATTTATACCATGATTGGCCAATGGATGAATATGAGTTGACTAACTATGTGATGAGAAAATACAATATGACGAATCCTAGTGATATTGGTATGACTAGGCATTGGGTAACACAAGAAGTCAAGAGAAATGGAAGAGTCCATCTAGAGGAAGGACTTGAAGTGCCCGAAAACTTTGAATATTCCTTTCCTGACGGTGTAACAATAGAAAAGGAAAATCTCGTAAGACCTGTTTCCTACTATCAACACGAAACTAAGGAAAATGAGCGAAAACGTCAAATATACATTTTACGTCCAGAATACCTAGATGACTTTGTAGAGGAATTCTTCAGTTTAGTCTCATATCTTCCAAATGACGAATTAGAAGTAGATGTCTTTGGTAAGGATACTAAGAAGACTTACCGCACAGTCACAGAAATCTTCAAACCAACGAAAAAGGAATATACGACCGAAATCGGAAAAACACCAAGTATCACATTCTTGGCACAACAGCAACTTACGTCCAGAGTCTATAATCCTAGCACTGGCACATCTACCATTAGTGGTCAAAATGGTGTTGCTGCAACATTATCACCTTATGATTCAAGTGGATCCTTCTCAAGCACAAGTAGCAACACAGACAGCACAGGCACCGAGTCCTCATCTAGCTCAAGTAGTAGTAGCAGTAACACATCTAGTAGTAGCAGCTCTTCTTCTTCGTCTAGCAGTGGTAGCTCTAGTAGCGGTAGTAGTGGAAGTAGCGGATCTGGTTATGGAGGGGGTTACTAGGTATTTTTACTTATCGCGACCCTACAGACAAAAAAATACCCCGAATTTTTTTTCGGGGTATCGGTGAACGAGAAGTCAATTTCGGTTTAGGTAACCATGCTCTTGTAGAAAGTGCAGTGCTTCCTTTAATGATCCAAGGTGCACACCTTCCAATGTTATCTGTGGATAGGATGCATCACCACCGAATTCCATTTGGAATTGCTGCTTAGTAAAGTCATCGTCTAATTTATATTCTTTATGCTTACCACCAAGTGCGGCTACTAGTTGGCATGCTCTTTCAGACTCCTGTCCTCCATCTGAGTAGATGGTGACAGGTTTTTCTTTTAGTGGAGGATACTCTGAGATAAGTTTCTGTCCACTATCTACAAACTCTTGACTCTTGTCTACTTTAACTACCATGGGGTTTGTGATCCTTGAATTTGTCGTGATTACCGTCGCCTGGCATTTTACCGTAGGCAACGTATTGAATTGCTTGCATTGATCCCTCTAGTCTTTTGAGATCAGTCTCATTCTTAACATACTCTTCATACCATCCTTTTAATTCATCTTGTCTGGATCGGAGTTGCATTGTACGCTTAGTAAAGCGTTGAATTAGTTGCTCGTATGATTCTACAGTTTTCATTCACCTAATGTATGGATGACAGGTTTTTCTGTCTTTAATATATTATATAGTTGCATATTCTCTGCACAAGATACAGGATAAAATTCTGCACTAGCATCAAACCCTTCGTATCTCTTTGCCTGATTGATTACAATGCTACCTTTCTCTCCCGACTGTGACCTATGAAATGTGCCACGAGGTATGATTAATGCACCACTATGCACATTGAGATGCACTATATGATATGGGAATCTCCAATCATAATTAACTAACTCAAAGATTCTAGTGCCAGAGATCACTCTGTTGTAATCATCTTGGAAAGAATGTATGTAGAATTGTTTGCCTCCTACACAATCTGGTGGAGGTGACTGAGCAGGACCTTCATGCACTACTAAGTCAGAAGCATTAGATTCTTCTACTGATATGTCATAAAAAATAACACCGTCTGTCTCTCTAAACACTCGGTGTCTTTTAAAATGTATGTCACTCATGTGACCTCCATTGTTTTCTCATTGCTTTATATGTAGCATTGTTTGCTACAATATCTCTAACTTTTTTAAATATTTTTGCTGACTCTGCATACTTACTAGTAGCATGGTCTTCTTCTTGTGGAAGTATTTTTCCATCGTCGTCATACTTTTTACCAGAGTTGTGGTTTGCATAACGTCTTGCTCTTGTGAAACCCATCTCCAAAAACTTACGACACATATCCATACCAATGAAGTCCTCTTCATCTTTGTAGTCTAGATACATTCCAAAGATATGGTTGGCAGATTCTACTGCAATCTCTGGTGTCTTAAATCTCCAATGAGCACAGATATCGTTAGTATAAGGGCGAACCAGTAAAACTCCTTGCTCTCCCCTTCCAATACGATAAAGTTGGCGAGTTTCCGTGTCTGTAAAGTCAAGAGTCTTATAAGGGAGGTCATAATTAAACTCCTTCATCTTCTTGCTTTTCTTTCTTTTTTTGCTCATCAATAGCATCATCTAATCGATCAAACATATCATCTATGTTGATAAGATTCTCAATTTGTGAGACCATAGCACCTATCTCTCTAATGAGGTAGGGTCTCTCTGATCTTGCAGCAAATGCGAGTGCTTCCCGAAGATTATCTTCAGCACTCTTCAGACTCTCTTCAACTTGTTTAGATAATGCCATTAATCTTTTTTGTGTGCTTGTCTATGTCCTTCTACTATAGCATCAACTATAATTTTTTTCAACTCTCTTGATTTCTTTTTACCAAGACCTGCTCTTGTGTCAATTTTTACCTTGACCCAATAGAGTCCAATAATAATAGCAAGAAAGGGGACAGCATCTTTCCACTCAATAGTATTGTATGCGTTAGCAAGATCACCAACAACTGCAAACATAATTAACCTCAATCAATTTGACATCCTGTAATTGCACCCGAAACAATACCGAGTGGTATTGACCACACCATTGCATCAGGATCGGATATTCCTGCTGCTACACCACCACCTAGGATACCACCTAGGAATGCAGCGTCTTCGTTGCACTCATCTGGTGCATTGTCTTCTCTATATGTAGGAGGAGCAGAATACCTGCTCCATCCACAAGGCACTTCAACTGTAGTGCGATAAACATCAACGTAACCAGGACTATCTGCTGTGCCAGGTCTATAAACCTCTTTATACTTCTTCTCATAACATTTACGAGAAGACCTCCACCCACCAGACCATCCTCTATATTCATAGTTGTCGTCTGTATATTCACGCTGACCAGTAGTAGGATTAATATATCCATTGTGATGAGCGAATGCAGGGGTGGCAGCAAATAGTGCGACTGCAGTTACGATTGATTTCATTAGTCCTCTTCAGCGAGTTTTGCAAAGTAGGATAGATCTACATCATCATCCTTCTGTAATGATTCTACCTTATTTCCAAACCCTGTGCGTAAATCAGGGACACTTTGTGAAGTGTCTTCCTCTTCAAATGTTTCTGGGTCTGGTCTCTTAGGTGTTACCTTCAAGACTGAGTTGAGACGTGTCTCTAACTCTTCGTAGGTTTTAAACTGTGCTTGTGATGTAAAGTCTTTAAGACTATAGCATTGTTTCCAAGTTGCTTCCAACTCAGCGTCAGTTTTACCTGCTAGGGTAGATGGGTTTGCAAAACCACTCTTATCATAATTCCAAAATCCTGCAACCTTACAGATCTTTAATCTAAAGTCTGCACCATTCCATAGATCGAATGGATTGATTGCCTGCTCATCCTCAAACTCTGGTTGAGCAGCAGCAACGATCTTGTCATGAATCTTTTTACCATACTTATAAAGGAAAACTTTTCCTTCATTCTCTGGATTCATTTCATCTTTAACGACATAGATGTTACTGTAGTAGGAGAGTTTTCTCTTCTGCTTCCTTGCAATTTCTTTGTCTGAATCCTTGCCACTATTCCACAACTCTCTGTTGAGGTCAGACACAGGATCTTTCTGTCCTAAAGTCGTTAGACTATTTTCAATATACCATCCACCAGGACCTTGGAAGGCATGACTCCATACTTGTGCCCATGGTAACTCTTCACCTTCTGGCTCTGGTAGGAATCTAATAACAGCATACCCATTACCGCTCTTATCTAGAGACGGTTTCCATAGACGCTCATCAACTTGAGCACTGCCTGCAGGTTTCTGTAGTTTTTCTATTTCCTTTGTAAGTTTTGCAAAGGAAGATCCTGAGGCTTTCTTGAGTGATGCAAATGACATCTTGTATTTCTCCGTATTTGTATTTGGCATTAGTGCCACCATTTATGGTGACATACTATTTATAATTTGTCAAGGGATTGTGTCTTATTTTTAATGATAATATCAGTGCCATTGTGTGTGAATACTAACTCATCATCTGGATCCCAAAGCAACTCTTCCATGACGTCATTCAGACGCTTCATGTCTTCCCAAAGTTGCTCGTTATTCGGCATTATTCATCTCCTTTTTCCATCCTAAAAGTTTGTCTTCCATAACTTGTAGGACTGACATGAGATCCATACCACCTGTTGTTTTGAATGAGAGTGTGTCAACTCTATCTTTAATATATTCTACTGCGTCATCACTATCATCTTCATGTGATGCGAGTGCTAGTCGTGCATAAAATACTTTTTGTTTAGCAATCAACTCTAGTGTCTTGTCAATATGCTCTACTCTTTTCTTTATATCATACTCTGCAAATCCTGCAGACATCTTGAGTAACTCTGTGTATGTAGTCTGTATATCTTCTAGTGATTCTCTGACTACATCACTCTTAAAAAAATCTTTTGATTCTTCTGTCATAATGGTAAGACTCCTCTACTAGTCCTTTTAACATAGTTTAATTGCTGTGCGTCCCACTTAATCTTATCCTTTAATGGACGTGAGATTAATTTATTAACGACTTCAATCTCTATGCCATACTCTTCACAGACCGTGGTTACTGCTTCAATATAATTTAGTAGACCTTCACTTTCTTTGACAAGGTTTTCTACCAGAGAGGTAAATTTTCCTTGGGTCATAAATTCCTTTTCTATATCGTTCATGAAACCTCCACCCTTAATCGAGAGACTCCACCCGATTCAATCAGTCCCGAGGGGAATGCGTTTGCTGCGATTGTCATGCGAGGTTTGTTTGTTGTGTTAGGTTGTGCATAATGTCTGATATGAGGAGGGAAACAAATATATTTTCCTGGCTCAGTCTCTTCTTCATGCATGATATGATACTTTGTATCAGTATAATCTCCGAAAGGGGAGATGTTACTATTACTATACCATGGATTTGGTAAAAGCCAAACTGTTTTATCTTTATTGTGTCCAGATGCATAATAATTACTGCTCAAGAAACAATTAGGATGTGTGTGATCAAAGAAATGATCGCCAGGATCATTCTTATTTGCCCATGATGAGCACAACTTTAGTGCTGTAGCATGGGGTGCTAGATCTTTTCTTACTTCTTCGAGGCACTCATTGATCCATGCAAATAGATCAGCAAATACTGGCTCCTCATGTATGTTACGACCTGTGCCACGCTCATTGATACCTGCCCAGATCCAGTTGAAATCATTACGTCTCCACTGTTGTTTTTCTAATTCATATGCAACCTTCTCTACATCACCAGGATAATAGAAACGGTAGAATGGTATGCCTAGAAAACTATCCTTCACGAGATTCAATAAACATTCTATACTCTTCAATATACTGAAGAAGTTTATTAATATACTTTTCTTTATCGTATCGTTGCTCTACTTGCATTTCACCAGACTCTGATACAGATATGGTTACAAGTTTATCTACTTCGATACCTGTGTGCTCATAATACATGTATGCATAAGCACTACACTGCACAAAATAATTCTCCAACCACTCAGGTTTCTTTAATTCCTTTGTAGTTTTAAAATCTATTACAGCAAGCTCGTTATCAAAGTGAGCAAGGCAATCAACACGGCCAGCAAGGTATAACTTGCTAGAATAAAGAGGGGCTTCAATAAGATGGATATCAGTGATACGATCAAGATCCTTACGAGCAGACCTAAAAAGGTAGTTGGTAAGACCTTCGCTTTTCTGAGTTTTCTCAACATCTTCATTCCTCAAATACTTTTCAACGTGATTGTGATACTTAGTGCCTCTCCATGAAGACTTCATACGAATCTTTTCTGCCTCATGGAAACCGATACGTTTTTGCCACTCCAAAATACCTGCCTTGGATTGGTGACCTATGACTGTTGTCACAGATGGCACCCATACCTTGTCAAGTTTATAGAATCTACCCTGCTCTAGAGTGCGTGATTCTAACTCAGGAATCTCCACAGGAGGTCCTACATGATTAAACATAATTTACATTCCAAGTTGTATTTTGCTCACGAGGTATTCTTTTACAAGACCTGACCTCACGATGTCATCAATGCCAAACTCTACACAAGTAAAGGATGGCATTTGTTTTAGAATTCTTAGGAAATCTAGGAGTCCTTCTCTCTCATTAGACTTTACTAAGTCTGATTGGAAGTAGTCCCCACAGAATATAATTTTACAGTCTGTGCCTACACGAGTGATTATACTATCTAACTCGTGAAAATTCAAGTTACTAAACTCATCCACTAGTATGATTGAGTTATCAAATGTTGTCCCTCTAATAAATGAGGTAGACCAGAATGATATAGTCTCTTGTGCTCTAAGATTAGAATACAATGCTTCAAAACTATTATCGTCTGGCATCTCAAACATATACTTCACCATATTTTTGTATGGTATTTGATATAGGTTTGATTTATCTTCGTGATCACCTGGCAAGAAACCAATCTCTCTTGTAGGCACAAGAGATCTGATCATGTATACCTTTTCATACTTAGACGATGGGTCTAAGCACTCTTGCAATGCAAGATACAAAGAAATGAAAGTCTTTCCTGTCCCTGCTGCTCCATGGAGCACAAGGTTTTGCCCCTCACCATATGCCTTCCAGATCTTCTCTTGATTATCTGTAAGAGGCTCTATAGTTTTAAGGTGCTCGAGATTGATAGGTTTCTTTCTTCGCATGACCTTAGTTGGTATGTTTGCTAGTGTCTTTTTGCGTGGCATTAGGTGTATCGACTCAGATTTGCTTTAGGATGTGCTGCTTGGACTTTGGACATGACTTCTTTGAAACCATCAGACTGTTGAGGTAATCCGTAGGTTGTGCCTGCGACACCTGCTGACCAGTCTTTGTCCCAGTCTGGATTGTCTTCTCTCCACTTCTCATATGCAGAGATAGACATCTGAAACTCCTGTTTTTCTCCTGTCTCTTTGTTTACGACATTGTAAATTGGCATTAGTCTATCCTCAAACACGGTTGTAAATCTTCCCACCCATCAGGGCATCCGCAGTCTTCGCACCACTCAAGTGCTTTAGACACGATAGGGAATTGACACATGAATACTTTCTTACAAGCATTTGCAATGTCCATGTGCTCTTTTTGCGTGCCATGTGCAGACCTCAAATCAATATAATGTATCCATGATCTCACTGATCCTGTCATGTAGATCTTGGTCGGAGTTGATAGAGGTAATACCATTCTAGCACACTCTTTAGCAATTCCGTGTCTCAATAATTCGTTATATAAATCTACTCCTTCATTAAAATACTGTGCGATCCTACCCTGTAAGAAATACTTTTCTTCTTGTGGCACATCATCAATACTATTCTGTCGATTCTTATCGTCTTGACGACGTAGATCAGGGACAGGAATCTCTTTCTCAACTGCTGCATAGCGTTGTGAGAATTCTTGAAATGTGAATGACCTGTGTCTCAATATCTGTGCTGCCATAGCACGAGTGGTATTGATCTCTAATGTCAGGTGTGCCTGCTCAAACACAGACCAGTGCTGATGCTTGATACAGTAGGACAGTAGTCCTGCTACGTTAGGATTGTCTTGGTTTTTTGGATTACTTACACGAGCAATGTAACCCATAGTTTTCTCTGCGTCAGGAGTGACACTAATGAGACAAACTTTATTAGTCATGCTTAAAAATTAGTCGTGCCATTACAAGTAGTCCAAGTGACTTCAAGTATCCTAGCGTTGCTAGTCCGAAGAGACTTGGCATGATCCAATTCCAGAAGAGCATAAAAACAAGCGGAGATATCAAGAGGTAACCGAGTCCTGCTGCAATCTTGCGACCTAACTCTTCGTTATCCATCTGGTCAATCTTCGCCATCCACTCCTCCTTAGGAGCTTCTTTAACTTCAACTGTAGTTTCTTTAGTTTTTCTTGGATCAATATAGACGCTCAAGATCTGTTACCCCAATTAATTTCTGGAAATGCTTCTTCAACTACCGCTTTTGTAATGCGATACTTTTTATGTAGAGACTTATTGACTGCCTTAATAAAGACTAGGGCATCGTCTCTGTATAATCCTTCAAGCATTCTAATAAACATAGATTCAATCTTCATGTTAGAAAGATTCTCTGCTCCACCTTTGAAGTAATAGTATGCCTTCTTCGCTTCAACTAACAAGTTAGTATGCTCAGTCCCCATTGGTGCCTCATTAGGTGTGTAAGGAATGTCCTCACCAAGTGGCACTCGTGGCACAACTGATTCATCAAAGTTAATAATAAAGATAGTGCGTAATGCTTGACTGTTATTATTACGAAGAATTTTAACTTTCTCTGCCTTAGTTTTAGCAGAGTGAGTCTTTTGCAAGATCTCACAAATCAATAATTTATTCATTGTTAATCATCTTTGTCAGTAATTGTATCATCTTCCTCAGAATAACGCAAGTAGAAGAGGTCGTCGTCTACAAGGTTACCGTCGCCATCATACATTTCTGGATGCATAACTATCTTAGCATAGTCTGCCTTAGATTGCCACTCATCAAATGCTGCTTTAACATTCCAAGAGATTAAAAAACCAACAAGGAAACTTCCGATCGTGAGGAAGAAGGAGATGTATAGAAAAGAATAATCCATAGGTGCCTCCTAATACTGCTTAACATTATTTAGCTCGTTTACGACCAGGTCTTCTTTCCTTTTCATAAGTCCATGCATCTTCTAGTATTTTATAAAGATACTTTCTGATCTTTCTTGCTTCTGGTTTAGGGATGTGACCGTATGCTTCTCTCAAAACCTTGTCACCACCCTTGATGTATGCATCAAGATCAAGTATCGTTTCATTAAGTGTGTTAGCAGTGACAGATTCTATGAATGCTGTAGTCTCCTTACGAGTATACTGTGCACCCTTTAGATATCCATACATGCTAAAGAGGAAACGCTTCGACGTGAATGCTTCATCGATTGCTTTTTCAATCAACTCATACAATTCATCGGTGCGTCTGATTTTCATTACAGGAATTTTCCTTCTCTCAAATATTTTACAGCGTCGGTGCACCCACCAACTTTTTGCCCACCAATGATTACCTGTGGGAAGGTAGCACCGTGACCAAACTCAGCATAGAATGCGTCACGACCGAAGTTAACATCAAGTTTCATCTCGTTGTAACTCCATCGATTCATATTATACACCTCTTTTATTTTTGTGCAATAGGGACAACCATTTCTTGTATAGATTGTCGTAGTAGCAGGAATTTTTGCCATGATAATATAAAGAAAAAGAAAGGGGTCATATGACCCCTAGTTTATTATATAGTATTTAACTTAGAAAGTGTATTTAACACCTGCCTTTCCAGACCAGTCTACGTCATCAACGTTTGTTGCTGCAGATAACTCACCATATACTCCTACACTATCAGTAAGTGTCTTACCACCACCGATGTAACCGATAAGTTCAGTGTCACCAAACTCGTCAGCAGTCTCTGTATGAGTTACTGTAGGACCACCTGATACATACCAGTCAATTCCATTAGGAGTTGTGCCTTCGTATCCAAGTTGGAATTCCCATGTGCCTGATGAATATGCTCCATCTGGATATGATCCACTTGCTTCAACATTAACGTAAGGACCAGCAAAAGCGGCTCCAGAGAATAGAAGAGGGGTTGCTGCTAAAGCAGCGATTGTTGATTTAATCATTTTGTTTTTAGTTTCTCGCAGAAAAAAATCCTGCGGATGTTAGACCTCCCGACATGGAAGTCTTTTTAATCTACGCAGGGTTACGATCTTTCGAGTCCTTTGTAATGGTATTTAGTATACCTTAATACCGTCATAGTGTCAACGGTGTGTGCTTCCTGACAACCCCTCATGTAATTGATACATGCAAGTGATGCCAAAAATACCTGTGTGATCAGGTGCGTAGTAGTAGTCAGGATGCTTTGTGAGGTGAGAATTTCTACCCTCTCCCCATGAAGATCTGACTGCGTGTATAAGCATACCATCATTCCACCATTTATGTCCAACCCTTGTGACACTTTTTTCACTGACCTCTTGCCAGTATTCTGAATCGTATTTACTACCGTATTGATAGTGGAAGGCGAGGGCATCAATGTATGCCTCCACCATCCTACGATACCAGAGATTACCTAGCAATTTCTCCTCAGATGTTTGGCCATTAACAATATAGTCGCAGATTCTTTTTGCAACCATGTCGTAATGAAGAAGTGAAAGTGCTTGAAGAGGCTCGAAGAATAGTAAAGCGTTACCATTCAGTGCCAACCTGTTGCCGACAATCATATCGGGTGCGTATGAAGGCACCCATTCATATAGATCTCCATGAGAGTAAAGTATCTCTGCATCTGCATGCTTCTGATACTTCCTGTTGTAGAGGTAACCCGTTCTAGAAAGTCCCTTGTCAGGAAATGGAAGACTAAACTTCCATCCATACTCATGAGCAAGATGGTATGTATACTCTGGATGACCATGTATTTTATGATCATCAAAATATAATACACTATTAACGCATGGTATGTCAATCTCTTTTCTATGATTATTAAGAGCACCCGAGCAGTTAATAACAAAATCGTATTCATTCTGCAATGCTTGGAGTGCAGTAACACGTTTGCCAATAAACTTAACGTTACAATATTTCTCTAGATTCTCTTGAAGAAATGGGTTAAGAGTCTTAGTGTAAAAATGAATAGCATCTGCATGTAGAAATCTATGATAGAAATGCTTTGAGTTACCCCAGTCAACAAACTCTATCCCCTTCTTGCGTGATGCAAGACCAAGAGATATAAGATCATCAATGGTTAAACCTAATGTGCATTCTATTAGTGATGCGAATTGAGGTGTGGTTGACTCACCAACAGGAAGTTGTGAAGTTTTAGGGTCATAATATACATCAACATCAATGTTGAAAGTCAGCAGATTCATAGCAGTAATTAAACCGCCACTACCTCTACCGATCACAGCAACCTTCATTTTCCTTCTAGATAATTTCTAATGTTTTCTGCCTCGTCTGTTGTAGTATCAACAGGGTCATGAGGTGAATCTATACCAACTTCTTCTCGATAGTCTTCCACCATCTCATCATAGTTTACTTCTCTTAATTCGTCAACTACATTTTTTCCAGTAGGTTTCATATCCAGATCTCTGACAGTCTGGATAGGACTATTCCATAACCTTTTCATCTTCTTGAGCATCTTATGACGACCATCAGGATCATCTTTGTATTTTTCAATGACCTCACGAAGCATTTTCAATTCTCTAGTTGTCTTTTGTAGTGACTTGTCTGCCCAGTCTTTATGACGTGTGCGACCTGGCTGCTCACCAAAACCTTTCATCATTGTACACCGTTGATTCGGACTTTAAATTTGATCCTGTCCTTGTATTCTTTCTTATCTATAAACCAATACATAGACTCTTTATTATGTGACTCTTGGAAGAATGCATCATACACAGGTCTCTTAGTATCTCTGTAACCTCTACCAGTAGGCTCGTAGTTAATCTGGACAGAGGATGGTATCTCTTTACTTAAGGGATTGTATGTCCCAGAGGTTGACCTATGCTCTGGAAGAGTAGGGTCATATGGTGAAACACTATTGGCAGTAGAATAATCAGTGACACGATCAGTATACTTAGGTGGCCAGTAGAATATAAACTCTTGACCCTCACCATATCCGTCGCCCCAATCAAGGACTGATAGTATTTCTATTGTAGCATAGTAATTAGTCTTTCGTCTACCTCCACCTGATCCATATCCTTCTGCCTTTGCCCAGAAGGTTATACCAACACGAATCTTAGCAGTGTTAGCACCTATGCCATGGTCTTCTTGGTTTTCATCGTCCTCTGGTATCAACCAGTAATCTTGTATGAAATAACCTGGCTCAATATTTGTATTCACCTCAGGATTTTGTTGCATACCATTGTATAGGTTATCAATCATCCATTGTGTATCAGTGTCATCGGCACCAACAGACATCTTTGATTCCCACCATGCAAATGTATCATCAGCATATTTTTGTAGTCTGGCATAGTGTGTCTCTGCCTGCATGTGTCTCTTCACACTAGCAGGAGTATTGTATGTGCTTACATAATGGATACCTGTCTTACCATCTTTGAATAACATTCTGGTGACAAGTAAATTATAATTTTGTGGTTTGTCATCTGCATGGAAACCATAGGTGTCTATGTATGAATTCCTATCAGTGCCATCCCAACCACGGAGGACTGACCCTTTACGATCTGTCCATGTCTGATACCTTGTATAGTTTGTGGTGTTATTATATGTGGCATCAGTATTAACTGCTGCCTGATTCTCCCATACCTTATAGAATTTCTGATCCTCTTCCAACTCTGCATTCTTATGTCTATCTTCATTGTTAAAGACATAACAAATATCGAAACCAGTAATCTCACCACCAACTCCTTTCGCTGCCTCAGCTTCTGGATTTATAGTTGATGGGTATGGAATAGACCTAGAGTCTCCTGACTGTGTTTGTAGACGTATAGAGAAGGAGCTCTCGAAGAGATATGATTCCTCATCAAGTATTGCTAGACGTGGTGTGACATTACCTATCGCAGGTCCTCTCTTGATCTCTTCTACTTTAAATTTAATAGTGTCACCTTTAGTTACTTCAAAGAATTCTTCCTCATGTAACTTAGTCCCTATCTCTGGCCAATCACCTGCCTTAAACGTGCCTTCCCAAAGAGGATTAGCATTCTTATATAATTTTAGAATGAAGACAATACAATCACCTGCTAGTCCCTGTGTGATACCACCCATACTACGAAGACTAAACTTACCACTGTTTGCAATCTTACTCTTCTGTGTCCTGTTAACTTGGAATAGATATTCTCCATCACATTTACCACAACCTGCATCAGTAGGATCAATTCCAGTATCAACTACAGGAGATCCACAGTCAGATCTCATCAACATGATGTCTTTAAATTTCTTATAGAATAGATTTGGATCACAATCATTCTTATTAAGTAAAGGTTTAGTCACCTGTGGAGGTGAATCTTTACTCCACACATAACACTCAATACCCTCATAGATGTTTGATCCGCCTGCCCATATAACCTCATGCCAGAATTTACAATCATCAAAGTCACTATCACCACCGACTAGATCTTCCCACCATTGCCAGTGGTCACCCTTCCATACTGTGTAGTCTCTACTATCACTCACAGATCCTCTAGGATTCAATTCATCATTAGAGAAGAGTGCATAGTTAGATTCGGTTGATGCAACACCATCTATCCTCCACCCATCAGCTAGTTGTGAGAATGATGTAAAGATATCTCCCACATTGTATGAGTTGAGTTGAGCACCATTAGGTATGAGAGTAAATCCTATGTTGCCTCCTGCGTATTGTTGGAGGACAGTAAGAGGTATAGTATGTTGTGACATACCAGTCTGATTGGTTGCATCTACGACCAATAGTTGTGCCCATCTTGGCACACCATCTGTCTCAATGTATGCCATTAAAGTATTTCTATATCCTGCTTTCCCTTTTTCTAAATCAATATTCATTATTATCACATTACTTACATCATATGGAATGAGATAATAATTTTTATTAGCATCCTTAGTTGGCGGCTCTAATACAGTTTGCTTTCTATTACTGTAGTAGTGATCATCCATCTCTATTGTTTCTGTGTTTGCCACATCAATACGAGAGATTCTTATCGTGCCATTGCAATCATCATGAGCACTATCCAATAGACAGATAGACTTACCATCATTGTATATTCTATTTGCTATTGGTGAGTTTCTACTGTTTAGATTCTGGAATGCAATAGGATATGTGCCTGCGGTTAATGTAAATGTTTCAGTCTGCCTTCCAGTATAGTTATTGTTACGGACAAAAGTCCTATTAGCAATAGTAAATGAGTCAAGACAGACCCCTGCTGCTGTTGGAGAATCTTTCCATGACCACTCGATAGTAAATGAGCATGTAGATGAAACTACAATATCACTACCTACAAAAGTTACATCAGCAGGTGTGAATAGTTTACTGAAATATCTGTGCAGTGGCATTGCCTTCTCTTTGTTAGTAAGGAAGGGTGCCATGGCAGCAGGATCTTCGTATGCATATCCTAGGATCTCTACGAAACCATATCCTCCTGCATTCATAGTTGCTCTTTCACCTTCACCAAATGTATCAGGCTCACCAGGTTTTATTGTTAGAAGTGTATCCTGTCGTGATTCAGAATAGAATTTATATACTGCTACTGATCTATCATCTTTCTGTCTACTGTGTAGATAGAATGCAGGGTTACTAGATGTCAAAGTATATCCTGCAGGTGCTGTAGGTGATGTGCCATAGTCATGGTTAGTGCCTACTGCATTACCTTCTATAACTGTAAGCAAGACATTAAACGATGCAGTGTCACCAGTAAACGTTGCGGTGCTACTGGTGCCAACAGCAGGTAAGACACCAGTGTATGTTGCATACCACATACTATCATATTCACCATTGTCATCGTATGGCTCAACAGTGATAGTTACTGTTGCTGCACCGAGAGATGCAGTGTATGTTTTAGTTGATGTGCTATTCCATATATCATTACCGCCAGGATTCTCTATCTTATCTCCATTCCATGTCCCATCATAGTTTGTAGTCACACCCAACAGGTTGTGAAGTCCACTACCATATGGTTTGAATGCAAGTATCTTACCCTTTCCTTTTACATACTCATAGATTCCAACTCTAGCAGGGTAGCAGTTAGCAATACAGAAAGACTTGATGTTACCATTGTATCCTCTAGGATAGAAAGTAACACACTCCTGACTAGGAGGTTTCCATGCACCCTCAACATATGGTTTGAATAGACAGTCAAGTGCATCCTCTACACACTTCGACCAACCACTGTTTGATTGCTCAGGTGGACAATAGAATGTCTCTCTTGTATCAGTCCTCTCCCAGTATCCATCACCAAGATCATTGACTAGATTATCTCTTTGAAACTCCCATAACTTATCACAATTCTTATTTCCTGTGCCAAGAGTCGGTGGGAATATACCGTTACCTATAGGAGGTAAACCCAATGGAAATTCTGTACATGTCCTAGGATCTGTAGCATACTTCTCACACTCTGGACAGAATGGTAAGTATGGAAACATATCACAGATCATATCGATCGGTGGATCTGCCTGCAGTGCAGGTATAGATGGGGTAGGTATATCAACATCAGGTGCACCAATACCATCTACTGCAGTCTGTGATGGAGGATAACATCTACCTACCAGTGTCCTAATTATTGCTCTAGGATCTATATCATCTGTAGATGGAGGAGGTGTAGGAGGGACAGGTAAGTCAGGAGATTTACCTCGGTCTGGACTATTAGGTAGAGGGACAGGACCGTAGCATCTGTTGGCAGGATTCTCGGCAGGAGTTTGGTATGTTGGTTCGCCACTTGTCTCCGCTGCAGGGGGTGTAATTAATGTTATCTGGATAGGGTTAGCCGAATCCAGTGGGTTAGGTCGTAATGACTCTGATCTGTAAGGACCGTAGCACCTTCCATCAGCACCAACAATAGGATCACTTGCCTGTATGTTAGTGCGTGGGTCACTAGGCACATACCGAGTAATGTTTCTCGGGTTAGCAGCATCTAGTGCGTTAGGTTGTAGTTGTGGGATACTAGCAGAGTAACTTCCTCCGTAGCACCTAGGATCCGCTGTCATTACAACTAGTTAGGTATCTTTATTTATTTCCTCATCTTTAGTCTTATATGCCCACTCATCTGTGTGTCCGACTGACCACCATTTAGGTAGTGTCTCTACTGCATAGTTTTGTGTGCAGACTTTGAAGTCAGGTTGTAGTAGAGCATCATTGTTTACCAAACTGTTGTCAAAGAATTGACATCTGTTGTTAGGTTGTGCAGCAAACTGTCCGTTGTCTAGTGCAATAATATTAAATGTCTTATGCTCTGGATCATGCTCTGAGAAATTAGTATCTAATACAGAGAAGTCAGGGTGTGCTGTGTCAATAGTAAACTCATACTCGCCAGGATGCATCTTCTTATCCTTACCAAAGAAAGAGCAGCGACCAAGGATAGGTTTCTCTACAACTGTAATGTTATAGTCAAAACAATCCCACAATTCTAAGACATCTAACGGTAGTTGATTATCTTTATCGTAGTCTTCTTTCCATACGAATGCACTAAGTGGTAACTTATCAAAGAGTGCACCGTAGTCAGTTAGTAATGTCTCAAAGTATAATGCTTTCGCTTGTATACTTCTTACCGATATCCAAATGCCAGGTGTGATTTCTCCATGACCTTTCTCTAGGTCGTAGAGATATTCTTTCTTTACCCATACCTTTCTAGGAGGTAAAGGATGTACTAAATATGCCATGACAAAATTATACCATAAAAAAAGGAGTCTTGCGACCCCTGATATTTATTATGTTTGATGGAAGTTAATCTAACACTCCCTTACAAAGTCTTTTACATGTGGAAGCATCATCGTTACACTCAATGAGACACTCGTAGTAATCATCCTCTCGTGTTTGCGTATCATATGGATGCCATGAGTTGAGTTGATTGTAAGGCAGTAAATTTTTCATAGGTTTCTCCTATTAAGGACAATAATATAAACAAGGTTGGTTACATCTTGCTATCCCTAATTCTACCATTATTTAGATAAAAAAAGAGACCCCTTGGGGTCTCTCGTAATAAAAAGAAATGCCTAGTTTAAGTTAGGACTGGTCCTAAAGTGATACCTACTGCAACAAAGAATAAGAATTCAAAGATGGGTAGATAACCTGCATTCTTTAATAGAAATTGAGTCATTTGTGCTTGTGCTCCTCAGCATTAAGTTAACCTATGGAAGGTGCTGTTAGTGCAACTTCAGTTGTCTCAGCAGATGCTAAGTCAAGTGGGAAGTTGTGTGCATTTCTTTCATGCATAACTTCCATACCTAGGTTTGCTCTGTTAAGGACATCACCCCATGTAGGGATAACTTTTCCGTTTACATCTACAACTGATTGGTTG
>VTLG01000906.1_pt1 | contig 25526 bp, 29 predicted proteins | sample 4694571 | NCBI WGS metagenome assembly VTLG01 (sample SAMN12604809, study PRJNA352737) | marine metagenome | biome: ENVO:00000447; feature: ENVO:00000209|ENVO:00000569|ENVO:01000036; material: ENVO:00002151; isolation source: viral sequences binned using virsorter ...
AGCAATTAAAACAGTGGAATTAATACTAATGTATTAACTCTACAAAACTACTAGCAAACAACTTTCTACCTTTAGCAATAGCCTCTAATCTACCACAAGCCATTACTGAAGATACAGAATTATTCATCCTGTTTACTACATTATATGATTTAAGAGGGCTCATATTAACCCTATGATTTTGCAACTTATATCTTGGCATAAGATACCTTCCTTTCCTTAGCTAGTTAATAAAATCTTTCACACACATCTAATCAGTGTGTATTACAATATATAAAAAAAGAGGGACAGAGAGCATATATAATCACTCTCTATCCCAAATAGAACATTAGTCCTTTACTTACCCTCTAACAAAGCCTTACAATGTTCTTCATCAGAAAGATTACCTTTACCAATGAAGAAACCAATAGTAGGTTCAGGTATAGGTTGATTCGCTCTCTGTGCTTTAGCTATCGTATCAGCCGAAGCAATAACAGAGGGATTGAAGAAGAAACCGTCAGGGACTAACGAAGCAAACTTATCCCTATCAACAGAGTCAAGAGAGTCAGACGGAACTATCCACCCTTTCGCTGTTTGTTTTAAACATACATTGATAGTTCCTAAATACTCAAGCATTTCTTTTAACATAATGCTACTCCTTATTAGTTTATTATTAAAGCATTATGAACAGTGGTGCGAGCGAGCGGAGCGAGCGAGTAATAACGAGCATATAACTAACTTTCAACGAAAAAGCACCCCCTACCCAACCCAAAATAGAGGGGTGCCGTGTTGTGTATATCCCACACACCCATTCTTATTATAATTTTTCAGAAGTGCTTGATTTTCAACGGTTTAATGGGGTTTCTTGTCATTTTAGGTAAAAATTAAAAATAAGTCTTGCTATATTTATTTTTTGGTTGTATTTTTATCTATGTATATATAGCTATGTATAGAGTTAGGTATTACTTTTATAGCAAAAGACAAAGAAAACCTTGCTATGTATTGGCTATTATAGTTATATTATAGCCATGAATAGTTCAATAATAAATACAGGACATACCCCTGAATCACCTGATTATAAAGGTATGTATGAACAAAGAAAATCTAATAAAAAGCGAAGTTTTATGGATATTATGGCAGGGCTTAAAGATATGCCTATTTCTAAAGATTTAGAGAGTATTTATGGAGCAAAATCAGGACAAGCTTTACAAGGTTTGCTAGGAAATGCAATTATGAGAAAATTAACTCCTAAAAATATGGATATAGACCTCTTTGAGCATATGATAAGGTTTAATCCTACTAGCAATCTTGATATTGGGGTTAGACAAGAAGGTAAAACAAACTTTTTTAATTTAGGATGGAGATTTTAATATGGGATTTTTTGAAGATATGAATGATACTAAACTTGGTGGGCAATGGCTTAATCAAATACTAATGAATATGTTAAGTAGGGACCCTGGTCAAGGTTTACTTGGAGGCACTCCTGCAGACCCTCAATATGGGCAACTAGATTCTCAAGGAAATCCACAAGTAGGTGAAAGCTTTGAAACAGGTAATCCTTTTTGGGAAGACAACCAGTCATATGGGGTTGATTATACTCAACAAACTCAAGGACTATTAGATGCTGCAAATTTAGGAACGCAGCCATCTGGAGAAGTTAAAGATACTAAAAAGGCTAATACTTGGGGTAATGCATTTGGTGAAGGTATGGGAGCTATGGGTGATGCTTATGCTAATGAAGCTAACTATTGGGCAAATCAAGAGAATTTATTTGGAGATGGAGATGGAGGAAGTTTTTCCCAAAGACCTAGTCAAGCATATAGAGGCTCCTATTATTAATGAGCTTTACTGATAATTTATATAATGCTATAGCTCATGCTGAGACTGGCCATTTAAATGACCCTTATATAAGAACTCAGGCAAGAGGGTCAGGCTCTAGTGCATATGGACCTGTGCAGATAAATAAAGCTGCATTAACTGGTCCAGGATATGGAGATGTAGGTTTTTCGCCTGAAGAAGATGAATGGATTCAAAATACATATTTACCTCAAATGGACTTATTTTTAGAGCATGGTGGAAGTGATATGACTCCTGGTAATGAAAGATACGATTATGGGCAGTCAGGCGACTTTAATGAGGAAGACAGGGCTATGTATGATAATATGGCTAAAAAACTCATGAAGTTTGAATATGATAGGACTATGAAGGGTGGTGGCACTTTAGATGACTTTATATATGCCTGGAGAGGTGAAACAGAAGAAAATGACCCAAGATATTATAAAGAGGTTAGAGATAAGCATTTGATAGATAATGTTACTAAAGAACAAGGAGCAGATGCTTTTGGTTCTAAATTTGGAACAGGTGAAGGCAAGATAGCAAATTTTTTTAAGAGTTTTTCTAGGAATTAATGTATACTATAGATATACATCATAAAGGAGATAGTTCAGCTACGAGCTACTCTATCTATAAAGAGTCAGAGGCAAAAGAAGAAGGTTTAAATTACAAATATTGGAGGGAAGCAAATGAAGGAGAATACGGACTATCCGATGATGGCCATGTTGCGAAAGTCATCACACGGGCAGTATACAAACCTACTAGTATATATGTGCGCTATCCCTACGGCTATACTTTTTTTAATCCCAACTATGCTACTACTAAGCTTAAAGCAGGTGGTCGCATGGCTAATAACACCATTAGTGGGAAAACTCACTGGGAAGTTCTTTGTGGGCAGCAAAAGATAAATAATTTAGCTATGGCATATGCTCAGACTATGGATTATAATAAAGCTATAGGTATAGTTCTTGATAATCCGACAAAGAATCAAGAGCGTATGTGGAAACGTAGAATGAAAACGGAGAAGTTTAAAGATATGGTAAGAGATGAATTACAAAAGTTACTTCAAGAACATGGGTTAACAGAAGATTATACTCTTGATTTGTTTGAAGGAACTATAAAAACTGCAAAAGCCAAAGGTGATGTTACAAACCTTATGAGAGCTGTAGAAAATCTTCAAGATATGCATGGTATGAAAGATAAACATTTAATTAAAACTACAGAATCTATAGAAGCGACAAGTAATGTTAAATTAATAGATGAGCTTAGAGAAGAGGAAGCAAAGCTCATAGCGACAAAAATTACTACAAAAAAGGAAGAATAAAGTGAGTGATGCTAAGAAAAAGGGTTTTTGGCATTATCTAGAAAATCCTGCTGAAGCAGCAAAGAAGTTATTTCCATTTATTGATGTTGATGCTATGATGGCTAGTAATAGAGAGCGACAGATAGCTCTTGGTAATGACCCAGATGTAGCATCTACCATTATTGGAGGAGTTTTAAATCCAGTAGCGATAGCAACAGGAGCAGGAGCTGGTTATGGAATTGCTAAAGGAACACACACCGCTAAAAATATTGTACAAAAGGCTTATAGAAGTTATAGTCAAAATAAGTATAAGAAGCTAATGACATCAGATAAGGCTTATTCTAGATTTAAGACAGGTGAAACAGATAAGTTAAATAAAATAATTAAAGATGCTAAAAACGACTTGTCTATTCAGGAAAGTATATTATCAGTTCATAATAAAGGAAAATTTGGCACAACAGGAGGTTCTGACTTTTCTGCATTTATGGAGAAGTATGCAGGTAGAATAGATGAGACTAAAGCGTATATAAACAAAGCAGTAAAGGATTTAAAAGTTTTAAACTCTCCAAAGAGTAAGGAGCAATATATAAGAAGAATTACTAGTACTGTAGATGAGACTCCTTTTTATTTTGGAGGTGCTGGTAGAAACTATGGGCAATTTTCACCGTGGCCAAAACAATCTATTCTCCCATCTGGAGATGTAGGCATTATTAGGATTACAGATAAATTATCTAAACATAGAGGTGCCTATATGAATACAGATTGGTTATATCCCTTTAAAAATTACAAAGGTCTAGGAAAGAAACAAATAAGGGATATAGGGATACCTCTTCCACGTCCAGGAACTACAGGTGTGCATGAATTACAACATGCAGGACAAGAAAGATTGTTTCCTTCCTATACAAAACATGGAGTAATGTTTAATGACCCTATAACAGACAAAGCGCCTGGATGGATAACTAAAGCTAAAAATCTTATAGCAGAGACTAATGTTCCTATTGGCGGAAAACCACCTGTTCCTAGGGGATTACTCAAAGCAGAAGGACCTGCTAAAATTAGAGCAGCTATGACAGGAAAGAAGTTTAACCCTTCTACTTGGAGAACAGGAATGAAGCATTCCCATAAACCAGGAAGTCATTGGAGATATGCATCTCAAGCAGATGAATTAAGTTCTAGATTAACAGAATTTAGAGCAGTTCCAAAATGGAGACAAGATTTAATGCTTCAAGGAAAAATGAAAGGTAAGCCTTACACAGATTTACAGAAAATACTTATTACTCCTGAAAGAATTAAAAAAGCTAGAGATACAATGTTCGGGTTTGCTCCAGTTGGAGTGTATTCGGGCGCTGGAGAAAAGTAATCGATTACGAAGAAAGATATGCTCAGTTAGAAGCACTTAAGAAACTGCGGAATAATATGGCCTTGTTTGGAAAGCACTGTTTCCCCACAGCCCTCCGCAAAAGCACGCCTCCGTTTCATACAGAGGTCTACGCTAACTTAGCTGATGACGAAAAGAGAAGGGTTTTAATCGCTGCTCCTCGTGGAACTGCGAAGAGCACGGTTACTACCCTGATATATCCATTATGGAAGGTTGCCTTTAAAAAGAGTGATGAAGACTTATTTATAGTTATTATCTCAGAATCACAAGCTCAGTCTATTAATTTCTTATCTCGTATAAAGTATCACTTGACACATTCAGATAGATTTAAAGAAGTATTTGGCGATATGGGTCCTAATACTGCTAGAAGATGGACACATACAGATATTGTTCTTAATAATGGAACTAGAATAGTAGCTGTTGGTACAGGGCAAAGAGTTAGAGGTTTCATTGAAGGTGATACAAGACCCAACTTAATTATAGTAGATGACTTTGAATCAGAGTTAAATGCATATACTCCCGAAGCTAGGGCTAAGAATAGGAAATGGATGACAGAAGCTGTGATACCATCTTTGTCTGATGAAGGTAAGATTGCAATGATTGGTACAGTTATATCAGAAGATTGTTTCCTTTATTGGGCAAAAGAGTCTTCTGCTTGGAATGTTTTGTGGTTTTCTATATGGAATGATAAGGAAAAGAGTATTTGGCCTGAAAGGTTTCCAAAAGACAGAATACTAGCTATAAAGGATGAATTTTCTTCTGTTGGAAATATTAATGGATTCTATCAAGAATACATGAATATAGCACAATCGCCTGATGACGCTCCATTTCAGCCTGATTGGATAAAATTACATAGTTATGAATATAAAAAATTAGATGGTCAAAATGTTATCATTAAAAATGAGGGATTAGAAAATGAAAAAATTAAACCAGTTGAGCTATATACTGGGGTTGACCCTGCAAGTTCTCTTAGTGCTAGGGCTGACTTCTTTGTTATTGCTACTATTGCAATAGATAATGACAATAATAAGTATGTCTTAGATATATTCAGAGATAAGATATCTCCAGCAAAACAGCCTCAAAAGATTATTGATGTATATAAGAAGTTTAGGCCTAGGAGAGTTAAGGTAGAAACTGTAGGATATCAAGAGGCTTTAAGAACAGCAGTAAGAGAAATAATGAGAGAAGAACAATTATATATACCAGGATTAGAATCTGGAGTTAAACCTAGAAACTCTAAATCCGAAAGATTATTATCACTTGTCCCTTTATTTGCAAAGGGTGCATTTTACTTTAAACCAGAACATATGATAGCCCAACAAGAGTTTTTATCATACCCAAAAGGAAAGCATGATGATATCATGGATGCTATATGGACTGCACTAGATGGTGCAAAACCATGCAGAATAGCTGAATTTAAGAAACTTTCTGAGGAAGATTGGCGGAATGAAAAGAAAAGTCTTGATTGGATGACTATGTAATTCGTAAATTAGGCATATGGAATATTCCAAAAAAGACAAAACTCACAGTCCTAAGATTGTTGATGAAACTTTAGAGCTTTTTGACACGTACTCCAGTAAGAGAGACACATGGGCAGCACAAGCCAAAGAAGATAAAGAATTTAGATTAGGTAAGCAATGGACAGCAGAGCAAAGAAATACCTTAGAATCTAGAGGACAAGCTGCTATAGTAATTAATAGAGTACATCCTGCTGTAGAATCTGCTAAAGCAATGCTTACATCTAATAGACCTTCATTTAGATGTGCTCCAAGAGAAGATTCTGATAATAAAGTTGCACAGGTTATGAGTGGTTTATTAGCCTATATGTACGATATATCAGATGGAAGAGCTGTTATAAGACAAGCAGTAGATGATTATTATGTTATGGGAGTTGGCTATTTACTTGTTTATCAGGATTCTATGATGGATATGGGCAAAGGAGAAGTTTGCATGCATGATGTGGACCCTCTTGATGTTTATGTTGACCCTAATAGTAGACACAAGCTTTTTGACGATGCAGAAAATATTATTGTATCTAAACTTTTTACTAAATCTCAAGCTAAAAAGATGTATCCAATGTATTCTTCTAAGATTGATAATGCTCAATCAGATTCTGGAAATAAGGTAGATTTTAATGCTCCTTGGACTGAACGCGAAGATGATGGAGAAATTACATTTCCTGAAGATGTAGGTAGAGTTAATAATCAGGAATATGTAAGAGGTTATGAAAGGTACTATAAGGTAGATGTAAAAGAATATAGAACTTTTGAAACATTCTCAGGAAAAGAAGAATTGTTATCTGAGGATGAATATGCTCAATATTTATTAAGACCAGCATGGATATTGCAAGGTAATATTATGACTGATGAAGCTCAAGTTAAAGAACTATATAAGCAATTGACGGAAAAAAGGCAGATGATAGTAGTTCAAACTATGCAAGAGTTAGTACAAGCAGGTTATTCTGAAGAAGAAGCTATGTCTCTTGCAGATAATGAAGTTCCTAAAATTGAGATTGAAGAAATTACCTATGAAGTGTTAATTGAGCAAAGAGCAATTGAGATAGTTCAAATAATAAGCAAGAAAGTTAAGCAGTGTGTTATTATAGGTGAAACATTACTTTATTCTAGAATATTACCTCTAGAAAATTATCCTTTAATTCCTATAATGAATATACATACTCGAACTCCTTATCCTACATCTGATGTAAGAATGATTAAGGGATTACAAGAATATATAAATAAAACACGTTCTTTGATAATTGCACATGCGACTACTAGTACAAATACTAAGATACTAGTCCCAGAAGGGAGTGTCGACATGAAAGATTTTGAAGAGAAATGGGCACAGCCAGGCGTAGCAATTCCTTATGACCCAACAGATGGAGCTCCAATGCCAGTGCAACCAACTCCTCTTCCTAATGAATTATATACAAATGAGCAAACAGCTAAGAGTGATATAGACCATGCTTTAGGATTGTATGAAATGATGATGGGTAACTCTCAAGCAGCTCCTGCTACATATAAGGCTACTATATCGATTGATGAATTTGGTCAAAGAAAAATGAAGTCTAAATTAGCAGATGTTGAATCTGCTCTTGTTAGGGCTGGGCAAGTAGCTATTCCATTAATGCAACAATTATATACTTCTCAAAAGATTTTTAAAGTAGTACAGCCTAATAATTCAATGAGTGAATATGTTATAAATAAAAAACTTGTTGATGATAAAACAGGCGAAATTAAGGTAATAAATGATATTACTGTTGGTAGATATGATGTAATAGTAGTATCAGGGTCTACTTTACCAAGCAATAGATATGCAGAACTTGAATTTTATATGGATGCATATCAAAAAGGATTAATAGATAGACAAGAAGTTCTTAAGAAGACCGAAGTATTCGATATGGAAGGAGTTTTACAGAGAACTGATATGATTGCTCAATTGCAACAGCAGTTGAAACAAGCAACAGAACAAATTAAACAGCTTAAAGGCGATATGCAAACAAGAGATAGAGAAGCTGTAAATTTAAGAAAAAAAGTTGAAGTCGAGAAGTTTAAAGGTGACCTAGACCAGGTTAGTAATAAAGCAAAATCTGCAGGTGTACTTTATGAAAAACGTCTTGATGACAGTTTAGCCACAGTGAAACAGGGCGTCAGAGATGCCTCAAAAGAAACCAGTTCACCTCCATCTAGTGGCAAGAGTGGGGCAACTGAAAGGAGAAAGAAATGACACAGGATAATATACAAACAGATACCCCTCAAGCAGGTGCTAATGAACATTTTCAAAGCTTAGAAGAAAGTGTATTTAGCGATTCTAATACAGAGGGTTCTACAAATATTTCTGATATTTTCAATACAGCGCCAAAAGAGAATACTGAATCGGCTCCTGTTCCAGAGCAAAATGCTTTTGCTTCAGGACAACCCGAATTAAGTAATGATGCTGAAAGTAATGAAACTTTGCCTATAGACAATGATGCAAAAAGATATGCATATTGGCAATCACAGGCGGATAAGTACAAAAATGAGTTAGACCAAATAAAAGCTACGCAACCTCAAGTTGCGGAGAAGCCAATTGTTCAACCTCAAGAAGTACCTACCCAAAAAGTTGATGACTTTCCAGCACCTCCTGAAAGGCCTGGAAGACCTAGAAATTTTTCTAGAGAGGAAGCTTATACAGACCCCTCTAGTGAGAGTGCTAGGTATTTAGATGCAAAAGAAGATTGGGATGAACAAATGACAGAGTACACTACTTTGCATACTCAATATCAAAATGCAGTGTTACAAGATAGATTTAATGCTATGGAAAATCAAAGAGTAGAAGAAGCTAAAAAGCAAGAAGCTGCTCAAATTGCTTCTAAACAGCAATTAGATATAGCTAATTATGTAACAGGGCATCATGGTATGAGTGAGCAAGAAGCACATGACTTTATGTCTAAAATGTCAGACCCAGCTTCAATAACTGTCGATAATCTTGTGCAATTATATAGAATGCAACAAGGAAATGCAGTACCGCAGCAAAATCCTGCACCTGCAGAACCTAGTCAATCATTCCAGCAAACAAAGAATGCTCAGCAAGTACCATCTCCAATGGGAGTGATGCCTTCTGGACAATCTAATACTGATGGACGTTCTTTTGAGGATAAGATGATGGATAAAATGGTGGGGAACTTTAATGATAAGAACCCCTGGAAATAACTTTAATCGCCCAACCAAAGGTACTTTAGTACAGTTGAGGACGGGCTAATTTTAAGGATGGAAAATGGCAAATGCAAGTGTGTTTAGTACTAGCATGGGTAACGCGTTAAATTCTAGCGTCAGTATCGATGATACAAGACGTAAGTTTAATTTTGGCGAAAGAGTTGCCGAGCTAGCACCACAACAAAGTCCATTCTTCGTATATTTATCGAAGGTGGCAAAAAAAGCTACGAATGACCCTGTGTTCAAATTTCTTGAACAAAGGCATCAGTGGCAGAGAAGGAATTTTGAGATTGATGAAGCCCTTACAACTGCTGAAGAGTATGTTGCTAATGAGGTGTGGAATGCAACTCAAGACTTGAATATTACTTGTAAGTATGATGAATATGGTAAAATAGTAGCTAATAATGAGTGTACTTTTATATTACCAGGTCAAGTACTTGCACTTAAAGCCGATGATGGTGTGGTATATAGAATCAAAATCAATGAATCTGCTACAATTTTAACTGGAACTAGTGTTGCTGCTACTACTGATAATATTTCTCATGGTACAAGTGATGCTGCAACAGAAATCGCAGGTGAAATGATAAGCGTAGTAGGCACTACTATCCCTACAGGCACTGTATTTAGTGTTGGTAATAAAGGGCAGGTAATTGGTAGCGCATGGGCTGAAGGTACTGATTCTCCACTTGGTTGGGAAGACAAATTATACGACAGAGAAGGATACTGTCAAATCTTCAAAACTGGTATGAATATATTTTCAGGAACTTCATTAGCTACTGAATATAGAGGTATTGCTAATGAATTTCAAAGAATATGGCAAGATAAACTTATGGAACATAAGATGGATATAGAACAAGCTATGCTATTTGGTGTTGGTTCTAATGACATTAGAGATGGTGGAACTGATGGTTTAACTGGACAGACTGGTGTCGCAAGAGCTTCTTGGGGTATTGCGCCTTACACTGAATCATATGGCAAGGTATATAATATGTCTTATGCATCATCTGGTTATGATGCTTTCTTAGATGCAATGGAAGATTTCTTTGCTCCTGAATCTGGTAATAGTGGTAATAAACTAGTACTAGCTTCAAGAAAAATTATTACTTATTTGAATAAACTAGGTAATGGAAGTTTTCTTAATAATTCTGTAGGCTCATCTCAATATCGATTAGATGTTAATACAATTCCTGGTGCTTTTGGGCATACAGTAACTGTAGTTAATACTATATTTGGTAATCTTCATTTTGTAGCGGAACCTCTTTTAAGAGGACCGTGGGAAGATTATGCTGTAGCTGTTGATATGAAAAATGTAGCTTTAAGACCACTTGTGGGTAATGGTGTGAGTCGAGACACCTTCGTTGAAACTAATGTACAAGACAATGGTGTAGATGGTCGTCAAGACCAAATTATCACTGAATGTGGCTTGGAAATTAGTGTTCCTGAAACTCATGCAATTCTTAAGTTTTCTTAAGGGAAGGAGTAGATAATGGCTTGGACTAAAACCCAAAAAAATGGTTATGATATTTACACTGAAACAGGTCTAACATTAGCAGACAATGAAGGTGATAATATTGAAGTAGTTACTGTTACTTCAGCTCTTCCTGATGGAATCAACTGGGAAGATGCTAAGTTTCCTGTAACTTGTGATATGACTACTGCAACTACTGATGCTACAGTAGGGGTTGATATGGTATTACAAACATCTACTACTGGTGTAGTATCAGATGATGTTATAGGAACACCTAGTTCTGCAACTCCTAGTTGGGTTGATTCAGTAGCAATTGATATTAATATTGCTACAGGAACAACTACTAATTATAGTGCTGAATGTGATGCGAGTAATGTTAGAGCTCCTTATGCAAGGTTTGCAATTAAATCTGTTGCTGATGATTTAAATGGCGCTGCTGGTAGGTGTTCTGTTATATTTGCTCATAAACCTAGTAAACCAAATAGTGAAGGTTTGGCTTCTGGGGACTTTGGCGGTGTAGGGAAAGACCCATCATAGTAAGTGGTTAGTTTATTAATCGTGGAGGGGGCTTCGGCCCCTTCTACAAAAATTTAGGAGGAAGTATGGCAGGCGGATTTAGTAGTAAATGGACAACTATGGGTAACAATAATAATAGTACTGTAGACTCTGGAGTTGCTGATGGTGGTGACCCACTTGGTATAGGTACCCTTTCAGATGGCCTTAGTAATGTCACTAGTGGTGGTGGAACTAATAATCGAGTTAGACATGAATGCACAATGTGGCTTGTTGATACATCTGATACTTGGACACCTACTATGGATTGGGCTATAAATAATGATTTTACAATAGTAATAAATGGTACTGGGCAAACATTAGATGGCGACCCAGGAAGTGTAGGAGTTTATGTAGAAGGCTCTGTAGATGGTGAGAATTTTAAAGAGATGAAAGATACAGGAGATTGGGTTGCAGGCACAACTGGTATAGGACATCTTGTATATGATTTTGAAACATATGGTAGAATGCCCTATATGAGACTAAGATTAAATGGAGGCGCTGTAGATAATGGCGCAACACCTTTTAAAATTAACGTATTTATGCATAATATATAATGGCAAATACTACAATAGCAACAAATGCTGAAGGAATAGCAGGTAAATGGGTTCCTTATTATTATAAGCCTTATAACTTAGGAAGTACTGATACAGCGGCTCCTGATGGTACTACTTATATTGAGGCAGAAGTTGGAGATGCCGAAATTTATGGGGAATGTACAAGTTCTTATAATTGTGGATATTACTATAAATTATATTGTAGTGCTGTTGGTGGGTCTAGATTCTTTTTTATTAAAAAATATAATGAGGCTGATGATAGCCTTGTTGATACAATTTATGCTTCTGGAGTATCTGGAAATGCAAGATATTGGGGCCCAATTTATACTGATTATGTATATACTATAGATGTTGGAGTTGTCATTAATTTTAATCGCCAAACTGGTAGTGGGCATAATACTGATATAGATAATTCTGATATTTATGAGATAAGATTACCAAGTAAGGAAATAATGGAAAGACAAAGGATGTATCATGGAGGATATTCTACGTTTTTACGCAATGCTAATGTTGCTGATACTAATACTTATACAGAAGTTATTCCTAGCAATTTAAAGGGAAAAAATATATCTTTGGCAGTAGGGGGTCCCTTTAGCAATCGAGCTTCTTATTTAGGAGAGAAGGGATTAGTTCTTATGAATAGCTACGAAGGGCCAGATGCAGGAAATCATGGGCAGAGTCTTTTTATCGAATGGAATTTTGATATATATGGAGCAACATCGGCTTTATATCCTAATGCTACTTCATGGCAAAGTGGCGAAACTTGGCAATTAGGTACACAACTTTTCGCTGACCTTAATTATAATCGTACATTAGCACTGGATAGTCCTGGTTATACATCAATATCTGCTGAAGATGTGACTGGAATAACTACTCATACTGGAGGAATTGCTTCTCATAATATAACAGTATCTGGAAGAGCAGGCCATGCAAGATTAAAAATAGGATTTTTAGATGATGGTGGGACTGAGTGTATATGTGCTGCAAATCAATTTATACCAATAATTTTAATGATTTCATAATTTATTTAAAACAAGGAGAAAGAAAAATGGCAAATAGTACAAAAAAACATATTAATTTAGTTGGAATGGGTAGTTCAAGCGTTCCTTCAAAATCAAGGAAAAGAAAAACTGCTTCACAAGCAAGAAGTAAAAAAGGTGGCAAAGTAGGTTATGTAAAAGACAGGAAATCTACTAGAGCTGCTAAATAATGGCTAAAAAAATAGCTAATGTATTTTCAACTAGTATTGGGAATCCTTGGCACGGTCAAGTAAAACCTAATACTAGAAGGAAATTAAACTTAAAGAAAAAAGGTAAGAAATAATGGCATATTTTGATGCACAAGTGCAATCATTAGTTGGGACAATAAATACTGATGAATTGGATGTTTGGCTTAAAGAAGGAATTATAGAAATTGTTAATATACTTCCGCCTAAATTATTAGCAAAATGCAGCAAATATACTTTAATGAATGCTGATGCTAATACTACTCTTGACTTAGATGTTAAAGGGAAAATATTAAAGGTTACAAGAGAAGATGCAGATTCTGGGTATTATAGAAATTGTAGAGAAGTTGATTCAGAAATTGCTGATTTATTGAATGATTCTAGTAGTCTTTATTATGCAACAGTTGGTTCTCCCGCTTATTGGACAGAAGCTAATTCTAGTGGAATTGCAACTTTGTTTGTTAAACCTACTCCTACTAATACTCAACCTGCTAAAGCTTATTATATAGCATATACAGCCCCAGATTGTACAGGTGATGATAGTATTGCTAATTTTCCAGATGAAGCTGAATATTTAGTAGTTTTATATGCATCTTGTAAAGCCTTACAAAATAAATTAAATGAAAAATCAGGTGTTTTACCTAGTGATTTAAGTGTTCCTGTAATGGCAGTTATTGCAACATCATTGCCAAGTTATACTGCTCCTAGTGCTTTTACTATGCCTGTTGCTCCTGCTGGAGTAGATGTTAGCTTTAGTGAAGTAGGAAGTGTAGAAACATTTACTTCACCTGTATTTAGTGCTCCGACATTAGGGACTATTAGTGCTATGAGTTTACCCTCAGCTCCTATAGCTCCTTTAATGGTTGAGAAAAGCGTAAGTATAACTGGTACTGCTCCAACTTATATACAGCCTGTACTATCATTGGATAGTTTAACAATAACAGATTTGACTATATCTGCAGTTCCTCCTGTTGGACCATCTGTTGATTTAAATACTATAACAGCATTTGGAGATACTCCTGTTTATACTGCTCCTGTTTATTCTTTAGAAGCAAAACCAACAATAGCAGATTTAACTATATCAAGTGTAGCCCCAGTTGCTCCAACTCTTTCTGATAGTACTGTAACTGAAACTGGTTTAACTAATCCAAATCTTATATCTCCTGTTATGACTACTCCTAATTGGACTGATGTTGATAATTGGATTACAACTGAAGAAGATAGTGAAATGTCTGCTGCAAGAATTCAAGCTATCAATGCTAAAATACAAGAATTTGTAGCTAAATTAGGGGAATCTCAAGCTCAATTCAATAAAGAGAATGAAATATTACAAAAAGATTTATCTATAGCTATACAAAATGCACAATTATCATCTTCTGATGATGGACATAAATTACAAAGATATGCATCAGAACTTCAAGTTTATCAATCAAATGTGAATAAAGAATTACAAGAGCATCAACAAAACTTTCAAAAAGAATTATCTTTATGGGAAAGTAATAATAGTGTAGGATTAAGTAAATATCAAGCCGATATACAAAATCAACTTAATATATTTAATGATGCTAATGTAGAATATCAAGCTGCTATACAAAAAAATACACAAGAAAGTCAACTAGCTGAATCTGAAGAAGGAAGAAAGATTCAAAAATATGGTAGCGATTTACAATCATATCAACTACAAGTGAATAAAGAGGTTCAGGAATGGACTTCTAATATGCAAAAAGATTTAGATATATGGAGCACTACAAGACAAACAAATCTTCAAGAGTATCAAGCTCATATTCAAGATAATTTAAATGTATTTAATAAAGAAAATGCTGAATATCAATCTTTACTTCAAAAAGATTTACAAGATGCTCAATTAAAGGAAACTAAAGAAGGTAGAGATTTGCAAAAGTATTCAAGTGAATTGCAATCTTATCAAGCTGAAGTTAGTGCCGAAGTTCAGAAATGGACAAGTGATACATTTGGCAAAGTATTTCAAGAGTGGACACAGGAGTATCAAGGACAATTAACTGAATATGGAACTAATATACAAAAAGAAACTACTAGAGTTTCTTCAACTTTAGAAGAATATCAAGTTAAAGTAACTAAAGCTTTACAAACATATCAAGCAGAAACTGGATTTGATATGTCTAAGTATCAAGCAGAAATACAAGCGTATACACAAAAGTATACAAATGATTTACAACAAAATACTACGACTTTTACTAATTCTTTACAAAAGTATAGTGCCGAGATTCAGAAAGTATCGACTGATAATCAAAGTGCTTTAGGTAGATTTGGACAAGAATTGGCAGATTATAACGCTAAGATACAAAAACATAGTATTGATTATCAATGGCTTCAAGGACAATATGCTCAATTGAAACAAGACTATAATCAAGGACTACAATTATTAATCGGTGGAGGGAATCCACCACAACAAGGAGAAAAATAATGGCGAATGCAACAAGAATGCAAATTGCTCAAAGTGCTACTATTTATCATAGAATGGATGCAGCTAATGATGCTGCTCAGCATGATACCCCAACAAGTGAAGCTCTTGCATCTGGTTTAGGTGCATCTGCTGACTTTCAATTAGATAGTGATGATAATATTACGTATGTAACTGGACATCAAGTTGTTAATGACACTAGAAGTGCGTTAACAGGTGGTACAGCATGTACTGCTTTTATAAATATAAAACATACTGGATTTACAACTGCAGATAAGGATGTTGCTTCACTTTCAAGTGTTGCAATTGATTCTGGAACTGCTGCTGAATCTTTTACAATCTTTCCAGGGGAATCAATTTTATTGCACCATCTGGGAGCAGATTGTGATGCTCTTAGTGATTGGGCTGCAGATGCAAGTATAGCAACTCCAGGTGGAGATGTTTATCTAGAAATAGTATGCGGAGCTTTATAAAGTGACAGCTAAAAATATGATGGAGTTGGTACAACAACATCATCCTCATTTAGGTGAGGTTGAAATTATTGCTTTATTAAATAGGGCAAAAGATGATTTCTGTGCTAAAACTGAAATTGTCAAGGATACTTATACTTGTCCTACAGTAGCTAATCAAAGGTATCATACTTTGGATGATAAAATAATTAAGATATTAAGTGTCTGGATAAATGATGTTAAAATTCCAATGTTAATAGGAAAACCTATAATAGATGATGATACAACGGAGAATGGATAATGGCTAGAAAAACAAGAGCATGGTATATAGATAAGCTTAAAATCATAGGATTAGTAGAAAAGAATACTAGTACTAATTCTAGGGATGGCTTTACTTCTGATTGGGTTTCTATATCTGAGGCTAAAGATATGAGAATATATGCTATATCTAGAGATTATGATATAGCTAAAGATGCTTTAGGTAATACTTTTTTACAAATACCAGACCAATACCATGAAGTTCTTGTCTATAAAGCAATTGCTATGGGATATAAAGACCCTAGAAATATGAATATAAAATTAGCTCAATATTTTGATAATGAATATAATGTAGGAACAAAAGAAGCTAAGAAGTTCAGTAGAGCTAGTTATTTAACTACAGGACAAGTTGCTTCACAAGATTTTTAGGAGATAAATGCCAGATACAGAGTGGACACATGAAACTGCTGGGGAGGTTACTACTAATACTACTACTAGTAGCCCTACTACTACGTGGACAAATGAAAATGTTGGCGATGGAGAAACTACTACTACAACTTCTACTCCTGAAGGAACAACAACACAAGAAATCGTTGGAAGCAGTGGAACTGCTACAACCACTTCCTCTCCCACTACTACATGGACTACTGAAACAATAGGTGCTCATATAGCAGGAGAATCTTTAACTATTGATGACATAAAGATAGATGAAAATAATATAGGGCATATAAATGATACTGATTTATTAACACTTGGTATTGAGTTATTACTTATAAAGGGAAATACTTATATTCGTCCCGAGTTTTCTTTGCTAACTGATACAATTAGAAGCTATACACCTCCTAGTTCTATCGCTATGAATCTTGATGGAGCAAATGTTGAAGTTGTAGGAGACTTGACAATTACTGGTGGAAATATAAGAAATGCCATAACATGTGATAGTACTTTAACTGTAACTGGAGTATTAAATGCTAATGCTAGAATGATTGTAAATGGCGATTATCTTATCTTAGCAGATGGTAGTATTTTAAATATATTAGATGATACTGAAGCTAGTAGTAATGATGGAGGTTCTGGAGCATTAAGATGTACAGGTGGCGCTAGTATTGCTAAAAAACTTTATGTAGGTACTGATTTAGATGTTGATGGTACTATAAATGCAGATAATGTTGATATAGATGGACCTTTACAACTTGATGCAACTTTGACTGTAGGGGTAAATGATACTGGGTATGATGTTAAATTTTATGGAGCTACATCTGGACAATATATGTTATGGGATGAAAGTCAAGATTGCTTAGAGTTAGCTGGAGATTCTAAGTTATTCTTTCATGACCAAGGAGATGAGTATATACAGGCTACAGCGGATGGAGAATTAAAGCTTGCTTCTGGCTATAGGACTACTTATTTGACTGCCTATCAACATGAATTTTTTGGAAATATCGAATGTAAGGATAATCTTGAAGTAGGGAGCGATGCAGGTGGAGAATTATTTAAAGCCTATGGAGATACAGCTGGAGCATTTTTCTCATATAATAATACACCATTATCATCTGGATTACACGCTACTAGAGCTAATGATATAGACCTTTGGGGTGGAGATATGCGTATAAAAAATATTAGTGTTGGTACTTTCATTGATATAAATTCTATAACACAACCTAGTGAAATTTCGGGTCCTAATCTTCGTTTATTAAGAGGTGATATAGATGTAGGTCAGGTAGGCATTGCAGGTAAACTTGGAGAGATAAAATTTGATGGAATGGCTGCTGATGGAACATTAGCCCGTGAACCGTTTGGAAGAATATTAGTACGGTCTTTAGGTGTTGTTAAAGATTATGAACGTGGTGGTATATATATAGATGGAAATGTATTAGGACGTAGCGCGAATGCATTTAAGGCTGTTCCATATGAAGATGCACATTCAGATGGAAATGGTGGTGCTAATCCAATTAGCGTTCATTTAGATATTAATATTGGACATGATAATTCTTCTAGAATTACTATGAATGGTATTGTAAAGTGTGGTGGGAATATTATACAGGATGCCGCTGCTAATGATATTATTAAAATGGGAGGCATCTCAGATGAGGGTGAAGCAAATGAAGCAGAAATAAATAATCTTAGAGTTACTGATGATTGTAGGGGGGATTTTACATTTCCTGAAAACGGCCAACTTATTGATATGACTGGAGATAACCAAGTCATAAGAATGAGTGGATATACGCCAAAGATAAACATTGGTGGAGAAGAACCGGAAATTGCAATTGGGGATTCTGCTTCTGACGTAGATGGTGGTGGAGGACTATTAACAGTAAAATGGGGTTATGGCAATACTAGTGCTGATAAGCCTGGAATTATAAATTTGCAGAAAAAAGCTACTGGAGCTGTTGGAGGAGGTAATGCATATTTATGGGTAGATGGTGATATGAAATTAAGAATCGATGGAACTGCCCCTACAGGACTTAATTATAATACGTGGGGAACAATTGTAGGGAATCAATCATAAACAAGGAGAAACTATGGACTGGGATGAAAAAATAGCAGAACTAGAAAAAGCACTAGAACAAGCAAAAGTTCTTTACTTTAAGTATGCAGGTGCGCTAGAGTTTGCTGTAAAATCTAAAGAAGATGAAGAGAAGAGTGATTCTAAGAAGAAATGAATATTCTCCAAATATTGGAGACCTTTGGCGTCCCTATCACTATGTGTTTAGCTTTTGGTTTCTTTATTTGGAAGCAGAATAAATGGATTCAAGATGATTTAAAGAAGGATATGGATGAACAAGCTAAACGCTTGGAAGGTATAGTGATAGGATTAATTGATGCGCAGAAAAAACTGCAAACAGACTTTGGTAGAGAATTATCAAGGTTAGAAGGAAGTTATAGAAGTTTGACAAATATAATTGAAAAATTGCTTAGGAATAAAAAGAGTGAATGAAACAGAAGAACATAGAAACTTTGTTACAATAGCTTTAACTGAAATTAAAGGTGATATTGAAAGAGTTAAAGTAATCGTTGAAAAGAATGAAAAATGGCTAGTTAAGCTCAATGGTAGGGTTAGGGATAATGAAAAAGAAATCTCTCGAATAAAGGGCATTGGTGGAACTTTAAGCGCTATTATATTAGCTATGTTAGGTTGGTTTAAATTAGGGGATTTTAAATGATACAAGCTTTTATAATAAAAAATATTATAAAAATAGTTATGAAACAACTACTAAAACAGTTTAAATTTGACAAGATACAAAAATATGTTGAAGAACCTAATGAATTGGATAAAAAAGTAGAAAAATTAGAGAAGACAGTAAAAAGGTTACAAAAATTATCACATCCTGTCGCAGATTTTGTGTGTACAAAATGTGATACAAAAGCAAAGAGAATAAAGAGACAAATAAATAAAATCAAGGAGAGGTTCTAATGGAAGAAGTGCTTAAAGCAGGATTTTTTGCAAGTAATTGGGAATGGATTTTACTAGCTATGTATGTAGTAGAAAAAATAGTAAAATTAAGTCCTAGTAAAAAGGATGATGTTGTATTTGATATGTTACTAAAACCTATTATGGATAAAGTAAGAGGTAAGTAATGCAAGCAGGAATACCCTCAGGCGAAGATAGATTGGTTATGTTAGATGACCTTTTACTTAGTCGAAAAGATACTTTGATAGATAGTATCTCCATTGATAGCGAGTTTGTCTTTTCAGATAAACCTGCACATTGCCCTCATTGTCATCACAATAAAATAGGTGGTGTCTTTGTAATGGGGGCATATATGGGTAATCTATTGTGGGAATGTGACAAATGCGAATCAATGTTCTTAAGATTCAAAAAAGATGAAACTGAAGAATATTTACAAGCAGCGAAAGGGGCTTGGACTAACCCATTTGATTGGCGTTATGTCCCGAAATCTGAATTTAATTAGAGGATTTATATGTCTAAACAGAAGAATGGGGTACTTAAAAGAGCTATTGTTACTCCAGATAAACATGCACCAGTGCATGATATGCCAGCAATAAATGTAGTATGCAAGGCAATAGAACTGGTAAAACCCGATATTTATGTAGATTTAGGGGATTTAGGAGAGTGGGCAAGCGTCTCCCACTGGCAATGGAAAAGAAAGAAAAAGCCGCCGTTAGAATATATAACGCCCAAAGTAGATGCTGATGTAAAGGCGGTTAATGAGTTACTTGACATTATTGATGTTTCACTTGACAAAGTAAAATGTAAAGAAAAACATATTTGTGCAGGGAATCATGATGAGTGGTTAGATAGATTCGTAGAAGAGCATCCTTACTTGGATTACCGCTTTGAGAACGTATGCAAGTTCAAAGAACGTGGATATAAATATCATGAAGCAGGTAAGTATATTAAAATAGGTAAGCTCTATTTTTACCATGGGCATCATTTTGGTGGTCAATACCACGCATCGAATCATCTAAGAAAATTAGGTGCCAATATTATGTATGGTCATCATCATTCCCTGCAACAAGATAGTGTGACTTATATGGATGGACCTAAGTCTGCTTGGTCTTTAGGATGCTTAAAGGATATGAGTTCTGATAAAAATAAATGGTTAGGTGGTAGACAACATAAGTGGGCTCATGCTTTTGCAATAGTAGATTACTATAAAGGCGGTAGATTTACAGTTGATGTAGTACAAATAATAGATGGGAGAACTACGGTATGGGGAAAGTTGCTAGACGGAAATGTTTAGGAATAATGATAGTTCCAGACAAATATTGGGTTTCTAGTTATAATGATATGGAATGGATAACAAAGGAAAGTAATGCCAAAAGAATTAAAAGAACTTAAGGGTTTTCATAAAGGAACTATATATAATATAGACGAAAAGGATGCTCCTGACGAGTCTAATATATTTTCTCTTAATTTAAATCCAATGTCTGAAAGTGGTATATTGGAAGCTATTAATGCGGATAGATTAGTGCTTTCAATTAATGATAATTCTACTTTTTTTAGAGACCCTATCACTGAAGGTTCTTCTATTAATAATGATTCTTCAGTTGTAAGTTTTAATAATAGTAAAATACATATTTCTGATATATCTATATTGAATGACCAAGAAGCTATTAATACTGTTAAAGTCGGTACAATAAAGGGATTAACACAAAATCTTTTACTTGATGATATAGAACCTCTATTTGAAAAAGTATATTTTGGACTAGCTTCTACTTCTACATCTACTAGAACTCATACTACTAATGAAGTCTTTGGTGCGGATTCTACATATATACAGTTTGAAGCAATGTTAATTAATGAAGATGTTTCTATTTCTAATTTTGCGGTTACTTCAACTGGAATAGATAATCAAACAATAACTATAACTAGTGGTACTGCTTCTGGTTATGATGGCAAATATTTTTCTATACGCACAGGTGATGGAAAGAAAATAGTTTATGAATTTAATGATTCTGGTAGTCCTGGTACAGGAGAAATAATCAGTTCTACTAGAGTATGTATACAAATACAAGGCCTAAGTTCTAGTAGTACAATTACTGCAGCAATGGAATTAGCTATAGAAGATGCAACAAATGGACACCATACTAGAGTTAATGTTAGTCGCTCTGCAAACGTACTAAGCATTAATGATGTTGTACAATCCTTTGATACTGGTTTATACTTAGGAGATTATTTTAGTATTGCTACAGGGACATTTAATGGAAGAAGTGCTTCTGAAATATTTAAATTTGATTATTATGATGGGGAAACTAATAGATTATATGTTAAGAGAAATTGTTTTGGGTCTCCTACAACTGCATTAGCAGATGCAACAGAATATGAAATATATGGTCCAAAGATAACTACTGGTACAAAGAAGAATGGTAACCAAGCTCCAACTAAAGCTGCATCTTGCAAGTTAGGTAATTGGATATCATCTTCTAGTCAAAATTTTATAGAAAACGAAGCTCAACATATAGGAGGAAATAGTCATCATTTAGTTAAATGTGATGCAGCTGGTGAAAAAGCAGCACAAGGATTAATAGATAGTAATGCTGGTAGTTCAGAAGTAATTTATGATGCTGCTGCAAATACTATAAAATTTGGGGGTTCAGCTGCACCTACAGGTTTTAAAAAAGGAGATGTTGTAACTATTTATCATAGTAGTGGAAGCGGTAATAATAATGGTAATAGATATAGAATTATAGGTATAGGACAGAGTTTAGTTACTGATGGTTGGCATGTAGAAGTATTAGATGGAAGCATGATATCAGAAACAGAAAATACTGATGATGTATATATAGAAGCTAACTTAGTTCAAAATATTTCATTTGCTCATGCTAGTAATACTAGTGGAGCAACAGTTAGTGATACAGTAGCTTCTTGGACACATAATTACTATTATAATGCTGGCTCAGCAGGATTATTGCATAATTATTATCTACCTCGTTCAGCTAATAATTTATTAAATGCAGATGGGGGAACTCGTGAAGAAGTAGCATCAGTTGCTTCTGGAGGTATTTGGGATACTGCTACTGGAAATACTCCATATGACCTATCTCTAGACCATTCAATATACTATTACCCATTTAATACTTCTGATAAGTATATTAAAATAATATCTGAATATGATGCTTCTAATTCTTCCTATTTTACTCAAGGCAATAATTCTGCGTTACTTGTAACTGATACAGTCATTGAATTTAACAATGATATAACGTATGAACTAGCATATAATGACATTATTACCTTCGAAACTGCTCCAGCTGGTTATGATGGAGATACAGAGTATATGAGAGTTTTAGCAGTTAACGGAACATCTGTTACTGTTGAAAGAGGAGTATATAATAGTACTATAGCTCAAATAAGTTATAATACTGCTAATAAAGTGACAAAGAATCTTAATCATCATATACATCAAAATATTGATGTTGATTTATTAAAAGTTGGGCAAACATATAGACTTCATTTTTATGGTAAAGGAAATTCAGGTTCTAATGGAGCTTTAGCAGTAGTATATAATGGCGGTTATTTTGATGGTCAAGGAGAATGGAAACCTTGGCGAAATAATAGTACTTCTGGAGTATTATCTTCGGACACTCAAAGACCTACTACTGGAGAACAATGGGTAGATTTTGGAGATTTAACTCTTGTTAATGGAGGGACACACCTGGCTACATTTGGAGTGGATACTTTATGGAGAAAATATGAACTTCAATTTACATTACCTCATAATCTAAATGCTCCTCAAGAATTATCTATCAAATTTGCAAGTAGAGGAAAAGAATCTTCGGAACTTTATATAGATTTAGTTACTTTAATAGAACATAGTGAAGTACATTTGATAGGTGATACTACTGCACATGCTTCTTCTTTGTCATTTATAGATAATGAGGGGTTAAAGTCATTAGTAATTTATGATAATACTAATAATACATTATCTGCTATAGAAAATTTTACATTGAATTTGCCCACTTCTAATACAAATACTCCTTTATTATCTGACTTTGCTACTAAAGATATCCAATCTTCTAGTAAAATAGCTGCATATACTCCTAATAACAGAGAGGTTCATATAGGATTTGGTGGTAAAAAATCAGATACTGCTCCTCAATGGCTAGGATATGTAAACCATAAAATATTTGGGAGAAATTATACTAACGACTTATATCAAGATGAAGATACAGTTCATAGATATGATGCTGAAGGTATTGGCAGAATGTCTAAAATAACTGTTGCAGGAGAACATGAATACTTGCCAGCTACAGTTAGTTCTAGTGGAACACCTGGAGATGCAAACAGCCTTCTTACTATAACGCATACTGCTCATAGTATGAATACAGGAGATAACATAGTAATTAGAGAATGGGAAGATACAGCAAATAATTGGACTGGTTCAGGAGTATGGGTAGTAACAGATGGCAGTGGTGCTAATGCTATCGTATGTAAAAGGTTTCTTACATTAGATAAAAATCCTATAGAAAATAGCTTTTTAGCCACAAGTGGTGATAATGCTAGGACTACTAATACTGGTAGAATATGTTACAGGCCTTACTATTATTATGGCTTTAAAGAGGGCGTTAATCAAATATATAGAATTACACCATCAGATAGAATTACTGATGGTGGTGGAACTATAGCCTTAGATATACATTATCCAGCAGGAACTATAGAAGGTTCAAGCGAATTACCGTTTACACTTAAATCTATTACTACTTGTCATAATAAAGTTATTACTGGAGCAGATGGAACTAAAGGGACTGGAGGCGGAAAAATTTATGGATTATCTGCAACTACTGACCAAGTATTTATAATAGATGTTCAAAAACAGTATGATGAATGGGCTAGTATTGTCTTATCTCATTCTGTTCATGATTTACATTTTAAATCTTTTAAATGGAGTAATGACAATTTAAACGGTAATATTGGAGGAGATACAGAAGTATTTCCTGGCGGAGGATTAGCTGATATAAGTACTCCTTCAGTTCAATATGCAGGAATGTTATCGGATATTTTAGAAACTAAAGGTACTGCAGCTGGATATAATATTAAAGCTAAAAATCAAGAAGAAAATGAACCTAGTGATTTTGATACAAGATTATGGATACAATGTCATCCAGAGGGTAGTGGCTCATTTACCGAAGGTAGTAGATTTTTATTTTGCGGATTAACTGATGCGACAAATAATGTTACTGGAACAGCAATTTACACGGGAGATAGAACTCCTCCTACTACATCTATTGTTGCTAAAAGTAGTCCTACTAGTTATGGAAACTGGCATTCCACCACAACTGCAGATGCTAAATTTAATGCTATACCTGGTGTTAATATAATTAATAGTAAATATGGGTATTTTGCATCAACATTACATAGTTGGGGAGGCATGACATATATAAGACCTTGTAGCGATGGATATGAAGCATATGAATCTTTTGCCTCAGGGACTGGTCATAAAACATCTTATTATCAATTTGGATATAATGTAGGATGGGATTGTGGAACAAATGTAGACGTAAATGAATTGGTTTTATATACTGCTAAACATGGATTATTTCAGATGGCAGATAATGATTGTGATGGATTGATAGATGGTACAGGAGTTGTTTGTGCAAATGATATTAGTTTAGGAACAGCTGCTCATCATTCAGGTGCTACTAGAGATGTAGCATCTCTTCCTTATGGGAGACATCATAGAAGGGTGACATCCCATGTTGTAGGTTTACTTGGCAAAAGCGAAAATGATTGGATAAGAAGTTGGGGTCATCTAGCTCAAGGAATAAATGATTACTGGTGGAGAGGAGCAAAAGCAAATTGGGATATGAATGAAGGACTTGAAGGTTGGCATCTTGGTAATGCATGGTGTGATGCTCCAGAAAATATGGCTGTAGGGGCATGTATTTTTATATGTTCGGATATACATCTTGGAGATATTTATCCTGATTATC